>ERZ1106915.352-NODE-352-length-71623-cov-5.496353_pt1 | contig 71623 bp, 70 predicted proteins | sample MGYA00403653_ERZ1106915 | MGnify/ENA primary metagenome ERZ1106915 (study PRJEB35170, sample SAMEA104062404) | human gut metagenome | biome: human gut; feature: human-associated habitat; material: faeces | place: Denmark | collected 2012-06-06 ...
AGTACAATTAAATATTACCGGGGCATTTGCTCCGGGTTACATAGCCACCTGTATTCTATGGGTGGCATTTTTACTGAAAGGGGGATAGATTTTATGACAGCAGAAGAATACAGAGCACTATTAGATGTGGATTTTAACAATGTAAAAATAGAAGATCTGACTGATATTAGAAAAATTAAAATAGATAAAAATCAGCCACAGAGTAAGAGGCAGGCACAGTTCTTAAAACAGGTGGGAAATCCATATATGCTGCGTCGTGGAAGTATGATGATTAAGGTAAGCTTTGCGAATAATGGACTGTCGATGGAACAGGCATTTGAAAATCTGCTTTTGAATGTCTGAAAATTTGTGGTGGAATTTCAAAGTGATATGTGCTATGATGTTTTTGGTATAAAAATTCTAAATTAGTGCATATCACCTTATTGAAAAGTTATCTTCTAACTTAAACAACAATAGGAGGATGTGCATATGAGTCAGATAAGTCAGATCAAAAAGATCTATCATGCAGCCATCTATGTTCGTTTATCGAAGGAAGATGGCGCTGTTGCTTCACATGAAAAAACTGAGAGTAACAGTATCGCAAATCAGAAATCACTGATTAGAGATTTTCTCGAAAACAAAAATGATATTGAGGTTGTGCAGGAGTATGTTGATGATGGTTTCAGCGGCTCTAATTTTGAGCGACCGGCATTCCAGATGATGCTTGAAGATATTAAGAAAGGCAAAATTGATTGCGTTGTCACTAAGGATCTGAGCAGATTCGGAAGAGAATATATAGATTCAGGTATGTATATTGAGCGATTATTCCCTGCTATGGGAGTAAGATTTATTGCAATCAATGATGGTATTGATTCCGGAGAGGCAAAGTCGCAGTCAGATGAGATTATTATTCCATTCAAAAATCTTATTAATGATGCTTACTGTCGTGATATTTCAATTAAGATACGTTCACATCTTGAAATTAAGAGAAAGCAGGGAGATGTAATCACGGCATTTGTGCCATATGGATACAAAAAGAATGATAAAGATAAGCACAAACTGGAAATTGATGTATATGCAGCAAATGTTGTGAAAGATATTTTCAGAATGAAGTTGCATGGAAAAAGTCAGGATGCAATTGCATGTGAACTTAATTCATCAGGAATACTTCCACCGGCTGAGTATAAAGCAAGCACAGGAAGCAATTATCAGACATGCTTTAAGACAAAAGAAAAGTCGGAGTGGACTTCAGTCATGGTAAGGAGAATCCTTACAAATGAGGTTTATATAGGTAATCTCGTACAGGGAAAACAGACAACACCGAATCACAAGGTCAAAAAGACCATAATCAAAGAAAAATGCGAATGGATAAGGATTGAAAAGAACCATGAGCCGGTTATCACGGACAGGGATTTTGAAGTAGTACAGAGATTGCTTGCAATGGATACAAGAACATCACCGGACAGAGAGGAAGTTTATCCGCTGTCAGGGGTAGTTACCTGTGGCGGCTGTGGGATTCCCATGGTAAGAAAAACTTCAAAAGTGGGTGGCAAAACTTATGCCTATTATCTGTGTGCAACCCATAAGGATTCAAAGCAGTGCAGTTCCCACAGAATTTCCACGGATAAGTTGGAAGAAGTGGTGCTAGAGCTTTTACAGACACACATTGATAACATGATTGACCTTAAAAGAATTCTTTCTTTTATCGGCAACGTGCCGTTTCAGCAGCTTGATATGAAAAAGCTTGAGGAAAGGCGTGAAAAGAAACAGGCAGAGGTAGACAGATGTGCAGACCTCAGAGGAATGCTTTATGAGGATATGAAGGATGGCATTATCTCAAAGGAAGATTACAAAGAGCTTCATACAGCATATGAGCAGAGGAAAAAGAGTGCCGAGATTGCCATTCACCAGATTGAATTGGAAATGGAAGATGTGCTGAATCGTAAGAGCAAAGGCTTTGTATGGCTTGATTATTTTACGGAACATAAAAATATCGAGAAGCTTACAAGGGAAGTGGTTGTATCTCTTATCCGTGAAATAAAGGTATTTGATAAAACCCACATTGAAGTAGTGTTTGACTTTGATGACTGCTACAAAGAATGTCTTAATGTTATTGCAAGTCAGGGGCATTCGGTTGAGGTGGACAGTACAGGAAAACTGAATATCAGATTAAAGGAGGCTGTGTAGTATGGCAAGAAAGAGCAGAAAAAATATGCCGGTTGCAGTTGCAGAGCCGACTGACAATCTGACGGCAAAAGCAGTTTTAAGCATGGATAAGGAGGCAAAACCATATCAGGTTGGAATCTATGCGAGACTTTCATTTGAATCAGAGGCGAATAAGGAAAGAGATACTGTAGACACACAGATAGCATATATCAGGGAATTTATTAATTCGCAGGATGATATGGTAGAGGTTGAGGTCTATGCCGATATATCGGTGACAGGAACTACTTTTGAAAGACCAGAATTTGACCGGATGATTCAGGATATAAGGGCTGGCAGGATTAATACTGTTATTACCCGTGACCTTAGCAGACTTGGGAGAAATTATGTGGAAGCAGGCAACTACATTGAGAGGGTATTTCCTTTTCTTGATGTGAGATATATTGCTATCACAGATGATTTTGATACTGCAAGACCGGGAACTGATTTATCCGTACCGCTTAAGAATATTGTGAACGAATATTATTCCAAAGACCTTTCAAAGAAAGTAGAGACCGGAAAGCATAGTATTTGGGCACAGGGCGGCTTCAGCGAGGGAACGCCACCATATGGATATTACAGGGCTACAGATGGTTCAAGAAAGCTTTTGATTGATGAAGAGGTATCTGACAATGTAGTTAGAATTTTTAATATATTTTTGGATGGGAAGGGATATGCTGGTATTGCAAAGACTTTGCAAAACGAAGGAATTCTTTCACCTCCGAAATACAGATTCTATAAGTCAGGAAAGATTGAACTTGCTGAAAAAGCAAGAGAATGGCACTATTCGCATGTAAAAGAGATACTCCAAGGGGAATATTACATTGGAAATATTGTTCATGGAAAGCAAAGGAAGGCTCTTGATACCGGGAGAAAGAATGTTAAAACAGATGCATCAACATGGCAGCGAATAGAAAATGTTCATGAACCAATAATTGATAAGGACACTTTCTACAAAACAAGGGAGAGAATGGAGCATATCAAAAAGAAGCATTTAGAAGCATCAAAACCTAAAGCTGATGTTCCAAATAAGCCGGATAATATTCTGGTATATAAAACAAAATGTGCCTGTTGTGGAGGAAGTGTTTTGATTATCAGGCATCACACTTATTCGGACAGGTTCATGTATAAGTGCAGTAAGCGTAGAAAATTAACTGCATTGTGCGAGAATAAATCGTCTTATGAATACAATGAGGTTATGGACAGCGTATTTTCCGTTATCCGTCAGCACATGAATTTGTGTATTGAAAAAACAAAATTTGTTCAGAAAATGAACAGCAGAAAAGAGAATATTCTGCAATATGACATTTATACAAAACAGATAGCAAAGCTTCAAAATGATGTGAGAAGAATTACTGCTAACAAAAGCGGATTGTATGAAGATTACAGGGAACAGCTTATTACGGCAGAAGAGTTATGCCAGTATCAGAAAGAGTATGAAAGCAGAGTAAATGAGATTGAGGCTCAAATCACTGAGCTGCTTTACCGCAGAAGTCTCTATGAGAAAGATTTTCACATTGATGAAGGCTGGGAAGAAACCGTTAATAAGTATTTGTCAAAGAGGAAACTTACAAGGGAACTTGTGGAAGCGTTTGTATCAGAAATTGTATTTACTGATAACAATATAGAAGTAAAGCTTCTGTATGATGATTTCCTCAAGGAACTACTTGAGGTGGCAGAAGAGAGAGGTGGGCAGCAATGGATAAGACGGTAGCACTTTATATGAGATTATCGGATGAAGATGACAATTTGGCTGCTCATGAGGAAAGTAACAGTATTTCCCATCAGCGAAAGCTGATGCTTGACCATATTCAGAAACTGCCGGAACTAAAGGACTGCAACATCATTGAATTTGCAGATGACGGATATTCCGGAGCAGACTTTAACAGACCTGATTTTGTGAAAATGATGGAGTTGGTAAAGGCTGGTAAGATTCAGGTGATTGTGACGAAGGATTACAGCAGACTTGGACGAGATTATCTGGAAGTTGGTAATTATATGGAATGTATTTTTCCAGTTCTTCAGGTAAGATATATCAGCGTGAATGATAATTATGATTCTGCAAACAGCTTTGGTTCAACCGGAGGTATGAGTGTTGCACTGAAAAACCTTGTGAATGCATTATATTGTAAGGATGCATCCAAAAAGGTAAGAGCAGCTAAGGCAGTGTTGGCTAAGCAGGGAAAATACATTGCTGCATTTGCTCCTTTTGGATATCAGAAGAGTGAAGATGATAAGCATATGCTAGTGCCTGATCCCGTAACGGCACCTGTTGTCCGGCTGATATTTGAACTGGCTACGAAAGGAATGAAATATACCGAGATAGCCAATTATCTGAATGATAATGGATATGACAGTATATTTGAACATTACCAGAAGTTGGGTGTCAGGAGATGCTATGAGAGAGATATTGGTGAGCATATGTGGAGTCCCAGCACCGTTATGGGGATTCTGTACAATGAAGTCTATATTGGTTCTGTAATCAACAATAAAACAGCCGATAACATTGATACCGGTCATCAGGTTGTGCAGAGAGATAAAGAGGACTGGATAATTGTTGAAAACTGTCACGAACCATTGGTGTCTGTGGAAGATTTTAAGCTTGCTCATAAGATGATAGCCAGACGTGAAAAATCGCCGAGAAAGCCCAATGGCAAGTGGCGTAAGTCATATCTTCGCTGCGGAGTGTGTGGCAAGGGGCTTAATAAATATGGAAATGGTTCTTCATATAGGTGTCGTGAAGGTCATGTATCACGTATTCGTGGTGAAGAAATAGAACAGGCTGTTTTGGATGTGGCTAGAAAAATGGCAGTAGTCCGGTTGGAAGAGTTTGAGATACAGATGAATAAAGACAGTTCTTCTGATGATATCGGACAGGAAATAGAATCATTAAAGAAAGCAAAAGCACATTATGCGAAACTAAAGTTTGAGATTTATGATGATTATACTAGGACAAACATAACCCGTGAGCAGATGGCAAAAAAGACTGCTGAAGTAAAAAATAAAATAGCAGAGCTTGATAAAATGATAGCTGAAAAACAGGAGCTGTTTGATCTTCAGAAGGATTTGTTTGTTGATGCAAAACAGGAGCAATTGACAAAGCTCAGCAAGCTTGATAAGTTTGATGAAGATGTAATCCGAAATATCATAGACTATGTGCTCATATACGATAACGAGCATATAGAAATCAAATGGAACTTTGATGACTTTCACATTGAATAATGGTATAATGTTAGCGTTAGTAAGGCATTATATCGAAAAGAAGTAATACTGGGGAATCTTGCTAAAGGTTCCCCAATATTTTTGAAAAAATAATTTTTTTTTGTTTCTTACTTGACACGGGCAGAAGCTCATAGAAGCATTTTTAACAAATACCGGGCGATTTTTGAGTATTTTGATGCGTGTCTTTTAGGTTTGACTGCTACTCCGAAGAAAACAGTGCATCAGTCAACATATGATTTTTTTGACATGAAAAATAATATGCCAACGGATGTATATGAGTACGATGAAGCAGTAAAAAAAGACCATGTGTTAGTTCCTTTTTACCTGATAGAGACTACAACTAAGATTATTGATGATGGAATAAAGTATGAAGATTTAGAAGCGGCGGAGCGGCAGCAATACGAGGATGAGTTCTGTGAGGATGATGGGATGCCTGAGCATATCCCGCCTGAAAAGATAAATAATTTTATATTTAACATAGATACTGTTGACAAAATGATTTCAGATGTGATGAATAATGGGATTAGACATAAGAATGGAAATCATGTTGGAAAGACTATTATTTTTGCACAGAACAAGAAACATGCGAAGTTTATAGTCGATAGGTTTGATAAGCTCTATTCTGAATATAAGGGGGAATTTTGTAAGCTTGTTGTATGCGATGAACCTTATGCGGAGAAAAATCTTGAAGATTTTAAGAAAGCGGATGATTTCCCATTTATCACGGTTACGGTTGATATGCTTGAAACAGGTGTTGATGTCCCAGAGATAACTAATCTTGTGTTTGCAAAGAAAGTATACAGCAGAATTAAGTTTGACCAGATGATAGGACGTGGCACAAGATTGTGTGAAAATCTTTTTGGTGAAGGGGAAGATAAAAAAGAATTTTATATATTTGACTATATGCGTAATTTTCAGTTTTTTGGTGAAAATCCAAAAGGTAAGGAGCTTGGGAATACTATTGCTCCGGTTGCACTAAGATTTGCCAGAATGGTCAGAATAATACGCCTGTTACAGGATGAAAATTATGCTGAGGCGGATTATCAGATGATAAGGGATGATATGGTAAATCATGTTGTAGGTGATGTGCAGATGATGAACCCGGAGAGGATTGAAGTGCGTTTGGAACTTAGGTATGTTGAACAATATAAGGACAGAAAAAAGTATGAGTGTCTTGATGAGGTAAATAAGGAGGAGATAATAAATCATCTTGCTAAGCTGGTTGTTTCCGATGAAAAGAATGAAGCGGCTGTAAATTTTGATGTGACGATGTATGGACTTATGTTGTCAGCGATGGCTGGTGGAAAGAATTTTGGCAGACTTAAAAGATATGTAATAAAAAATGCAGACACTCTTCTAAAGGAATATGCAACTGTTACAGAAGTTAAAGCAAAAATTCCTGAGTTAAAGGAGCTTACGCAGGACAGCTATTGGGATGCACAGGATATTCTTAAATTTGAGCAGACGAGAAAATCTTTAAGAGACATTATGAAATACATTCGTTCTAAAAATCCGGAGCCACATTATACGAATTTCAAGGATGAGGAAGTTTTTCGTGTGGAGGGAAGGCAGGTAGACATGTCATCATCAGACTTTGATGATTATAGGGCCAGGGTCAATGAATATGTTGAATCACATAAGAATAATCTGTCTATAGATAAGCTTTTACATAATAAGCCTATCTCACCTGATGATTATAAAGAGCTTGAGAGAATATTTACACAGGAGCTTGGCACGTCAGAGGATTATGAGATGAATTATCATGATACTCCGTTTGGATTATTAATCAGGAAGATAGCGAAGATGGACAGAGATTCGGCTTATGCGGCATTTTCAACATTTATAGCTGAGGAAAGACCAAATGCAGAGCAAATCTATTTCATTGAGCAGGTTGTAGATTATGTTGTTGAGAATGGATATATTAAAGACGTTAAGGATTTGATGAAAGCTCCATTCGACAGACCATATAGGTTCAGTGTGATTTTTACAAGCGAAGAACAGGTAAAGATTGTTCAGATAATTAAAGGGATAGAAAAGAACGCAAATGTAGCGTAGTGCATTTGGCTTGATTTTATCTGCATGAGAATCCTGATTTAGTTTGTTTTCGGATATTGGATTATCAACACAATATGTCGATAATCTAATATCCTACTGTCATGGTTTCATTACAAGTTATATTCCTACGCAGTATATTCAACATTTCCTTATAGAAATTTCCCACTCAATGCGTGGAAAATCTGCATTTCGATTAACCATATTTTAGATGGCGATACATCTCCGGATATAATATTAGGCGAAAAATAAACATAATTTATACCACAAGTATAGTGACAGCTCCCATAATTTGTGCTATCCTTACATACAGAAAGAGAAAAGCGGAGCGGGAAAACTCCACAGAGATAGGAAGGAAAAGGACATGACAGCAATTAATCGTTTTAGTCAGCTTCATAGTGAACGCAAAGCATTAGCATCACTCAGTGATAGAGAGTGGAGCTTTGATTTGATGCACTCATTTAAGGCAGGGCAAGAACGAGAAAATTGTGTTTTGGATATCGCAGCAGGTGCCGGAGAATAGCCGGCGGTAGTATATCATATATAGACATGTTTTAGCGTACCGCTTACCTTAGATGAAAGGTGGGCGGTATTTTTTTTGAAGGAGGAAGGACAATGAATGCGATAGAAATAAAAGGAAAGGTAAATACAGCTCTATGCTATGCAAAAGTAGTGGAGGATGAGGCGATTGAGCAGATTAGACGCATGTGCGATTATGCCATGACGGAGGGCTCACAGATTCGTATTATGCCGGATGTTCATGCCGGGAAGGGATGCACTATCGGGACAACAATGACTATTATTGACAAGGCTGTGCCAAATGTTGTCGGTGTGGATATAGGATGCGGAATGTATACAGTCAATCTCGGAAAACAGGATATTGATTTTGAAAAGGTGGATGAGGCGGCTCACTTTATTCCGTCAGGGCATGAAGTGTGGGAGGGAAGACAGGAGAGATTTGACCTGACTGAGATTCGCTGCTACAGGGATTTGAAGGATACGAAACGTCTTGAGAGGTCTCTTGGAACACTTGGAGGCGGAAATCACTTTATTGAGATTGATGCAGCATCGGATGGCACGAAATATCTGATTATCCATTCGGGGAGCAGAAATCTTGGCAAGCAGGTCGCTGAGCTGTATCAGCATCTTGCAATCAACTTAAATCGTGGGTATGGAGATTATCTTGAAAAGCGTGATGAAATTATTCGTACTTACAAGGAGCAAGGGAGAAAAAATGAGATTCAGGATGCATTGAAGCAGCTTCACTGGCAGGTATATGAAAGTCCTGCAAGCATGCCTGAGGATTTGTGTTATCTTGAGGGCAAATATCTGGAGGATTATCTGCACGATGTAACAATATGTCAGGCTTTTGCAAAGAGAAGCAGAGAGAAGATGGCTCAGATAATCTTAGAGCGAACGCAAATGACTTCATATGATGCATTTCATACAATTCATAATTATATTGACACGGACGAGATGATTTTGAGGAAAGGAGCAATAGCTGCACACAAGGGTGAGAAGGTGCTTATTCCAATCAATATGCGGGATGGAAGTGTACTTGCAGTCGGAAAGGGAAATCCTGAGTGGAATTATTCAGCTCCGCATGGAGCCGGAAGAATTATGTCCAGAACAAAGGCAAAAAATGAGCTTGCGCTGGATGAATATAGGAAGACGATGGAGGGAATATATACAACCTCTGTAAATGAAAATACATTGGACGAGGCACCAATGGCATACAAATCTTTGGATGACATTATAGATGTAATCAAGGAATCTGTGGATGTCATTGATGTGATGAAGCCTATCTATAATTTTAAGGCATCTGAGTAGTACACATCCGGCATTTTGGCTGTAGATGTGTACTGCAAAAAATGCCGGAACAGGAGAAAAAAATGACAATGCCGACAATAAATATGGCAGCAACAGGAGTTAATATTTCAAGAATGAGAGCGGATGCAGGACTATCGGTAAAGGAGCTTGCGGATATTTTCGGATTTGCCACACCGCAGGCAATTTATAAATGGCAGCATGGCGTGGCTCTGCCGACACTTGATAATCTGGTTATACTTGCAGCAGTCTTTGATGTATCGATGGATGAGATTATTGTCTTAGATAACAGTGCAAAGACGCAGGTCAGCGCATAGATAATGACGGATTAAGCTTAGTTATCATCTTGCAAATAATGTGAAAAGGGAATATTATAAGATAGTTATAAGAGGCTATCTGATTGTTTGAAAGGGTGATTTAAGTGCTGAAATACGGAATTTATGCAAAAGCAGTTGAATTATTATGCTTTAAGTCTGCGCTTAAGAGGCTTGCAGTCATATATTCCGAAATGGATATGAATGTTAAGTGATGCAGATATCAACTGAGAATAAAATAATATTATATCAACGCTGGAAATAAAGAGGTTACAAAAGGAGGTAATGTCGATGCCGCGAGGTGCAAATCAAAAGTTCAAGTTCTGCTATCTTATGAAAATAATGCTCGATAAGACCGATGATGAGCATGGTCTTACGATGCCGCAGATTATGGAAGAGCTTGAAAAATATGATGTCACGGCAGAGAGAAAAAGCATCTATGCTGATTTTCAGGACATGACGGATAAGTTTGGAATCGAAATCATCAAGGAACAGGTCGGAAGAGAGACTTTTTATCATGTCGGTTCGAGAGAGTTTGAACTGGCGGAGGTAAAGCTTCTTATTGATGCAATTCAGTCATCGAAGTTTATAACCAGAACGAAGTCAAGGGAACTTATAGCAAAGATAAAGAAGTTCGTGAGTGAGCATCAGGCAAAGCAGCTGCAACGGCAGGTATTCATTAATGACCGTGTTAAGACCATGAATGAAAGCGTATATTACAATGTGGATGATATACATAGTGCAATAAATCAGAATAAAAAAATACGGTTTAAATATTATAAGTGGGATATCAATAAGAAGCTTGTTCCAAGGCATGGAGGTGTCTGGTTCGTTGTAAGTCCTTGGGTGCTTATGTGGAATGATGAGAATTATTACATGGTTGCTTATGATGACTGGGATCATAAGCTTAAGAATTACCGTGTTGATAAGATGATGCATATTTGCATTGAAGAAGCAGCCAGGGACGGCAAGGATGATTTCAAAAGCTTTGATATGGCTGAATACTCCAAGGCGACTTTTGGAATGTATCAGGGAAAGAAGACAAGAGTAAGCATAGAGTTTGCTAACTATATGTGTGGTGTGTTTATAGACAGATTTGGCAAAGATATTGTTTTCTATAAAGTGGATGACGAGCACAGCGGGCTAAATGTCGAAGTGAACGTAAGCCCACAGTTCTTTGGCTGGGTGTTCAGTCTTGGCAGTGAAGTGAAGGTGACAGGACCTGAAGAGGTTGTCATGCAGCTTAGGGATGCGGCAAGTGAATTTGTAAAAAAATACGAATAAATACAAGACTCATAAGTACCCCTTTTACCGGATATTTGGTGAAAGGGGTACTTATTATTTCAGTTTAGAATTCTGCTTTTTATGTAACTGCATATCTGAAAAACAGATTATATGTTTTGATATCTAAGGAACAATAGGAATTAACCTGTTATCTTGAAAATAAAAATGGGCTGTACTTTTTATTGAACACCTGATGAGTATAATGAAATTAACAGATGAGGAACGGAAAACAACACATGTATTGAAAGGAGCAGCTTATGAGAAAACAGCAATTTACAATTTCAACCTGTGTATGCCCTCATTGTGGACTTAAATTTCCGATACCGAGAAAAAAGTCCATGGCAAGGGCGGCTGGGCATAAAAAATATTTGTGGTGTCCTGTATGCAGGGAGAGATTGAATTTTGATGAGTACAGATTTAATGATTATATGGTTTAATATTTATATTCACAGGGAGGAAAAGCATATGAATTACATAATTGTCGATTTGGAGATGAATCCGGTGGCAGACAGATATAAGGCAGAGAGAAAAATCTGCCGTTCGGAGATTATTGAGATTGGTGCAGTTATCATGAATGATGAGTTTGATGTTCTTGGTGAATTTAAGACGCTTGTAAGACCTCAATATAATGATGTCATATACAAAAGATATGAGGAGATGACAGGCATAAGTACACAGATGGTATACGGTGCGCCGGTCTTTGCTGCAGCATATGAGATGTTTGTAAAATGGTGTGAGGCCTATGGCGATGCGTATGAGGTTTATGCATGGAGTGACAATGATTATAAGCAGATTACTTCTGAGATGGAACTTAAGCATTATGACAGCGAAGCTGTGGAAGGAAAGCTGACAAAATGGTTCGATTTTCAGAAGGAATATACCAATAAGCTTGGTCTTGAGAAGGTCATGTCCTTGGAAAAGGCGTTGAATTACGTTGGCATAGAATATAAAGGCCATATGCACGATGCACTCTGCGACGCAAGAAATACAGCTGAGCTGTTCAGGATTGCCAGAGATGAGAACAGCAATGAAGCTCTTAAGAATATCATGGATGTATTAAAGCCAAGCAATATAAGCAGCTCTCTTGGCGAGCTGTTTAACTTCGGAGCACTTATGGCAAAGGTAGGATAGTAGAAATGAAAAATTGATAAAATGATATAAACCAGCCGGAAAAAGTTACCGGCTGGTTTATTAATGTATAAAAGACTGAAATTGCTAAAAAGGTTCGGGTGGCAGAACATGTTTTGACACCCGAACTCTAAAAATAAAAAAGGATTTTCAAGAGAGTATTGAGGATTTATAATATAATATGAGATTAAAGAAAGATAGGAAGAAGATTATGGTTAAAAAGATTGTAAAAGGCAAAAATATTTTCTTAAAGAAGGCGAAGCCTGCAACTGAGGAAGACAGGCAGGTCGTGACAGACCTTATAGACACACTGAGGGCAAATGACAAGATATGTGTCGGTATGGCAGCAAATATGATAGGTGTGAATAAGTCGATAATCGTAGTGGCGGCAGGACCGTTCCAGTTTGCTATGGTAAACCCTGTGATAACTGAGAAATCAGGTGAGTACAGCACAAAAGAGAGCTGTCTGTCATTAGATGGTGTAAGGACATGTACAAGATATGAGAAAATAGAAGTTGATTACCTAGACAGTGATTTTATGCCAAGACATGGAAAGTACAGTGGTTTTACGGCACAGATTATTCAGCATGAGATCGACCATTGCAATGGGGTAGTAATCTAGTGTTGGAAATAAAATAAGGAGAGCAGTCATGGAAATTAAAAGCATATTAATAAAAGACACAACAAAAGAAGAGCGTATAAGAATTGTACAGGAAGCACTCAATCAGTGCGGAGGTGCCTGCGATTTTTGTAACGGATGTGATAATTTGGGTGGAGGTTCCGTTGATACATTTTATGAGCCATATATCAACGGCGAGAAGGAAATCCGTCAGTTGAACGAGGAATACAAAAGCGCAATGGTAAAGTAGTGCAACAGGTAGTTGCTTTTGTCAGCGCATATTCTACTGTATAATTCCTGTATAATATTTGAAGGAGGATGAGACTTTGGAAACAAAAAAAATTATTTTGAAGCTTCGCATTCAAAGAGGAATGTCTCAGGATGAATTAGCTGAGAAAATTATGGTAACACGCCAGGCGGTATCGCGTTGGGAAAATGGCGAAACGATACCGAATACAGAAACACTAAAACTTTTGTCGAGAGAGTTTGATGTATCAATCAATACACTTTTAGGAGAGCCAAGAAAGCTTGTCTGCCAGTGCTGCGGGATGCCTATTGACGATGACATATTAGGACGTGATAAAGACGGCACATTGAATGAGGATTATTGCAAATGGTGTTATGCTGACGGAACTTATACTTATACATATAGTAATATGGACGAGTTGATTGATATATGTGTTAAAAATATGGTCAATGAGAATTTTACAGAAGAACAGGCTCGTTCATATGTGATGGAAATGCTCCCTAAGTTGGATTATTGGAAAAGATATGATGAGCTTGGTGACAATGGACAGTTTGACGAGTTTAAGAGGCAACTGATTGATGAGATAAATGACCTTCATGTGGATGGACTTCCAAGAGTTGAGAGGCTTAATGCACTTGTAGGTAAGTATGTGAATCTGGAGTTCACACTTCCAAGCGGCAATAAAGTGAAGTTTTTGGATGATGGGAAGACATATCTGGGGAATCAGTTAGAATCAGAATTCGGAGGCGAAAGATGTTTTGGAATTCTTGCGGATATGGATTTTATAATGATATGCACCTATGAAGCAAATGGTGAAAACCCGGAACTAGTGCTCTATAAAAAGAGATGATTAGGGCAGAATTAGTATTATTTGATGACCATACTGAATCTGTATACGAAGCTGAGGTACATAAGCTTTACATTAGTATATGAGTTTTGTATATATTTTTTATTGAAAAATAAATAGATTAAACCACTGGTATATTTCTTTTTGTTCAGATATATTGTAAAATATGAAATAGTCAGATACAGTTCACAAGAAAATTCTGAAAGGAATGGTGCAAAATGGTTATAATGACATCAGCGTATGCTAATAAGATGCTTAAGAAGCTTACAGAGGATAAGGAGTACTGGTTAAGGAAGGAAAATGAAGGTTGTTCATATATTGCGGCAGCAGATGAGGAACCTGTGATACCTGATTATGATTATATGTCTGTGGCTGCTGAGATTGCAGCGATTGATAAGAAGATAATGAAGATAAAGCATGCAATCAATGTGAACAATGTCACTAACAGGATTGACATTGGCGGCGAGCAGATGACTATTGATGAAATACTTGTCAGAATGGCTCAGCTCAATAAGCGCAAGGCATTTCTTGACTCGTTGAGAAAGCGCGCACCGAAGACAAGAATCGGCTCAGTTGCATTTAATGCGAGAAAGACAGCACCGGAGTACGAATATATCAACTATGATCTGGCACTTGTAAAGGAAGACTATGAGCGCATAGATGCACAGATAGCGGCAATGCAGATTGCACTTGACAAGTATAACCAGACGTTTGAATTTGAAGTGGAATTATAGTCTATGAAATAAAAGAGAAAGCACATCAACCTTGGCTGATGGGTTGAACTCTTTTATCCGATGTTTTATACAAGTCCGGTATCAGATAGAGATGCGAAGCATCGATTTTATATGAGCAGAAAGCGGATTGTGGATATCAGTGAGTTTCCGTACAGATATGAAGTCAAATATAAAAAATAATTGCGGTTAATAACGTATATGACGTATTGTTTATTGTTAGTGTTATTGCTTATTTTGTTATTTGTTATGAAATATTGTTTATGGTTTCTTATTGGAGAAGCTTAAATTTTTTTCGTATCTGTTAAAAACTTTGCACGCAGGTGCATGGCATGGAAGTACGGTTTCATATGCCTTTTGAATATTGTCAAACAGGTGTGAAAATATTTTTTTACACACCTGTTTGCTTAGGTTAAAAAGATAAGCAAAAATATTATAATAAAAATAAAGAAATATTGAATGCAGATTCAAAGATGAGTAGATTTTATTTAAGCTTGCTTAAAGTGGTATGAACGTAAGCAAATTAATTATAAAGTTAATAATGTTAAATATCTAACAAACGGTGTCTTGATTTGATATGTACCTTCCTTACTGGTTGTCCGGCAAAGAGGGTACATATCAATTTTAGAACACCGTTTTTTTTACCGATTAGATAGAAAAACAGACCACATATCGCAAATTACTTTATTTTTAGTAAAGCATAGATATAATCAAATATATGGAAAAGAGAGGAGCTGCAGATGAAAATAGCGTTTGAGATAAGCGATAAATATAAAAAAACGGAAGTCCATATCTGCTGTGAGAAGGACAGCCTTGAAAACAGGCAGATTTATATGACAGTCAGAGATGCTTTGGAAAAAAGTATAACTGCCTATGATGAAAATGAGCCGGTTATGGTGAGACATAATGACATCATAAGAATATTTACCCAGAATAAGAATGTGTATCTTCTGACTGAGAATAGACAGTATCGTCTGAGGGAGAGGTTGTATGAATTGGAGGAAATACTTGACAGTGGACAGTTTGTGAGAATATCCAATTCTGAGATTGTGAATGTAAGAAAAATAATTAAGATGGATACAAGCCTTACAGGAACGATACAGATGTATATGAAGGGAAATACGCAGACATTTGTGTCAAGGAGATATGTAAGCAGGATAAAGAAGGCTTTAAAGTTATAGAAAATAGAACTTGAAAGGATGAATGAGATGATAAAGAATCTATTGTTTAGAATAGCAAATAGCTTTATGTATGCGATAGGGATAACAACAGTAGTCTATACTTTTATTATTTTTTTTACAGGGGGTATGCCTCTTCTGCCGGAGTATGCAGGGAGGTTTGACAATGATGTGAAAGCGTTGTTAGTACAGCTTATATTGATTGGCTTGATGAGTGCTGTGCTTGGAGGTGGTTCAATAATAATGGAGCTTGAAAGGCTTGGACTGATTGTGCAGAGCATTGTTTACTTTATTATATCGTTGTGTGTATGGCTTTTTGTGGGAGATTTTTGCTGGTGTATTACAAAATATCCTCAGGCTTTTATATCCGTAGTTGTGAGCTACACTATATCATATATTATATGCTGGACGATTCAGTATAGGATATGCAAAAAGAATATAGCCGATATCAATAAAAAATTAAAGGAATTGGAGGAGGATAATCATGGAGAAGGCTATAGTGATTGATGGCTTAAAAAAATATTATGGTGAAAAAGCGGCTGTAGATGGTATATCTTTTGAAGTTGAGCAGGGAACGCTTTTTTCATTGCTGGGTATCAACGGAGCAGGAAAGACAACCACAATAAAGATGCTCACCGGGCTTGTAAAGCCTGATTGTGGGGATGCTTATGTGATGGGAAGGAGCATAAAAGATGAACTTGACCAAGTGAAGAAGATAGTGAGTGTTTCACCGCAGGATACAGCCATTGCACCGAATCTTACAGTCAGGGAGAATCTTGAGTTTATTGCAGGTATCTATGGTATGGGGCGGAAAAAAGCAAGACAAAAAGCCGATGAGATGATAGAAGAATTTTCGTTTGCTGATGTGGAGAAGACAATGGCAAAGACCTTATCCGGCGGATGGCAGAGGAGGTTAAGCATTGCCATGGCACTCATCACTGAACCGGAGGTTTTATTTCTGGATGAGCCGACGCTTGGGCTGGATGTCATTGCAAGGAGAGAGCTGTGGCAGATTATCAGTTCAATCAAGAATAAAGTGACAATAGTGCTGACTACACATTATATGGAGGAGGCCGGGAGACTGTCGGATAAGGCTGCTGTTATGGTAAAAGGAAAGATTAAGGCGGTTGGAAGTGTGGAAGAGCTGCTAAAAAATACAGGTAAAGCTACCTTGGAGGATGCATTTGTATCGATAGTCGGTTCGGAATAGAAGGAGATGAGAAAATGAGAGGATTAGTATTTGGCAAGAGAACTTTTAAGGAGATATTGAGGGAACCGCTAAGTTATATTTTCTGTATAGGATTTCCTGTTGTTATGCTTGTCGTCATGACTATTGTAAATGACGGCATACCTGATGAGAGCGGAGTGACTGTTTTCAGGCTTAATAACCTGACACCGGGAATAATGGTGTTCGGTCTTGGTTTTGTCATGCTGTTTACATGCATACAGGTGTCAAAAGATAGGACAACAGCGCTTATGATGCGTCTTTACACATCGCCGATGAAAACTATTGATTTTCTGGCTGGCTATACACTTCCGGTTATACTTATCGGGCTTATCCAGTCGATTGTGACATATGTGTGTGCATGGATTATAAGTCTGATTGTTGGTGAAAGCTTGGAGATAGTTAATATGCTGCTGTGTCTGGTATGCCTTATACCTACTGCGATAATGCTGATAGGTTTTGGTTTGCTGTTCGGCTCTTTGCTAAGTGACAAAGCTGCGCCGGGCTTTTGCTCGATAATAATTTCACTTATCAGTATGGTTGGCGGTGTGTTCATGGATGTTGATATAATGGGCGGTGCAATAAAGAAAGTGAGCCATGCACTTGCGTTTTACCATGGAGTGAATATTGCAAGAAGTGCTTTTTCAGGCAGTATGGATGGACTTATAAAATCGTTTGCGGTAGTAGCTGTCTGGGCTGTGGCAGTATATGCAATGGCTTGTATTATATTTAAGAATAAAATGCGCAGAGTCTGATTTCGGTTTTAATACTGCTTATATGCAGGCATGATACATCTGTTTATTTATTCTAATGATGTTGGGGTCAAAAGGTCTTTTGCCCCTATGAATACAACAGATTTGATAGAGGCGGGTGGTATCCCCCGCCGGTTCGGTCAGCGTCTCCTTTACTTTATTTTGTCGAGGATTTTAATATGTGTCTTGAACATTGAATAATACTTATCGCTCAATTCTTTTTTGTACTTGCTTTGAAGTGCAGACTTAAAGGAATTGAGATTTTTTTTGCTTTTCCAGGAGGTCATGATAAATGCAGGAAAATCTTCCGGCATTGACAGCTTTTCCTCTGACAGCTCAAAAACTATAGAGCAATAAGAATATTGTTTTTCTTTGGTGTCTTCGTGCTTATGTTTGCTGATGTAATTGTTGTAAGCGTTATCCGATTTGAAAGCATTGTAATAGGTTTTACCTTTTTTCGTGCCGAAAATCTGCTGAAGGGCAAGGTGGAGAAGTTGTAAATTATCTTTACCTATTATATAGAGAATTTCTTTGGCTCTTACATCTATCACTTCAGGGGCAGGTTTTGGCTCAGGAGAAGGCTTTGGCGTGGATGGCTCGTTTTCAGGAGAAGGGATGACAATATCAGGCTTAGCTATAGTCTCTGAGGAGCAGGCCTTGCCTTGAATGCGGCTGACGGGAATATTGCGGTGGGTCCAATATTTCACGACTGCGTCAAAGCCTGTATCATTTGAGACAATAATAAATTCTGTGTCATCTAAATCGCTTACACGGTATCCAAGCTCGGTGCTTAATTGGAAGTCAAGTGCGTTATTTCCCTCGCAGCATTCGATGAAGGTAACTTCTCTTGGAGACTGCTTGAGAAGTACCAGATTTTTGTAATTCATATGCGGGCTTTTCGTAGTGTAAAATACAAGAATCTCATCCTCTTTGGCGATGGTGTTAAGCAGAGAAATCCAGCTGTCACCGACATTCTCGCTATCGATAAAATATATTTTATTCATACATTTCATAGCTGACCGGACATGGACATTATATATCATGGAATTAAAATATGCTATATCCTTACACCATAAATTAGCTGAACTTATGTCATAATGAGCGAAAGAGAGCCGGAGGGAGCTTGCTCACTCCCGGCGAACGGCGAAATTATTGAGTGAGCTTGCTTGCAAAATAATGAGTGAAAGAAAGCAATGCCGGCTCTTGAAGAAACGTCAGGCTGTGCTTATATAAAATGTCGCCTTGCAAGCGACAAATATATTAAAGGAGAAGGGGGAAATTCATGAAATAATTTATAAAATGTGCCAATCCTTACATGCCATTATGGGAGCATGTCCCGGATGGTGAGCCTAGAGTTTTTGAGCATAATGGAGTAAAGAGAGTGTATGTGTATGGCTCGCATGATATTGAGCGCAAGCATTATTGCGGACGTGACTATGTTGTGTGGTCAGCTCCGGTTGACGATTTGACTGACTGGACATACCATGGAGTCGCCTATGAGACACATTATGATTCTGTGCTGTATGCACCGGATGTGGTGAAAAAAGGATATACTTATTATATGTATGCGGCTGAGAGGGCGGGGAGCCTTATTGTGGCTGCAAGTTCTAAGACACCGTGGGGACCTTTTGAGAATCCTGTTGAGACTAAGCTTGGCGTATATGAACCGAATAATGGATTTTTATCATACCGCTTCAGCGATTCGCCATTTGGCCAATTTCATGATGGAGGAGATATAAGCTTTAATGGTGGTGAAATCTTAGAGGATGGCGATGGCTGTGGAACAATGACATACCGATGGGGAAATAATCACGGCTCAATCGCACAGATTAATGGCAAATGGTATGTTTTTTATCATCGTCACACAGCTGTCAACGAGTTCTCACGTCAGGCGATGATGGAACCGATAGATGTTGCAATGGGAAAGGACGGTATGCGTGCCATATCTACGTAGGCAGCCACAAAGCATACATAGCGGTTGATTATGACCGCCGTGATGAAATGTCAACGCCGATTGTTAATATTTTATCATGGACAACAGCAGGCTTTAGATATCTGCAGTTTGGAAACAACGCACCGGAGAGGGTGAGCGTTGTCTTAGGCGGCACAGCTTGACTTCGGAATTGTGGGAAAGCACGCAGTTTACTTTGAATTTTTATCGGAGGAGGAAGGTGCGGTTGTCGAATTTGACCGTTTCAGCTTTGATATGCAGCGGTTCGGGATTACGTTATTTTTGATTTAGAAATTCCTTTTATATAGATATGCACGTCCACTCTTTCCGATATGTTCAAGCACACCGATATGTGTGAGGACATTGACGGCTGGCTGAGCTGCTGTCAGGTTGACATGGCAGGCTTTTGCATAATCCTTCACAGTAAAAGTGTCGGGAAGCGTATCCGGAATAAGTTTTTGGTAGTCTGAGATTGACATTATGGCTTCACACGCATATAGAGCCGTAGGAATACGGTCACTGCGTGTGGAGCCTTTTTTTCTGTTTTTGCTGTAGCCATTTAGGAATCTGTATTCCTCCAAATCTATGAGCATAAGAAGCAGATGGAAGTTCGGATGCGTCAGGTAAGGCTTAATCTTATACAGTTCATAGAATACGGACTGGAAAACTCCGGTCTTAGGGGATTTGCGGGCAGGGCTTATTTCACCTGTGTCGGTGTCAATCCAGCGCAGATACTTTATGTGAGGTATCGGATAAACTACCGTGACAGAGTATTCCGGAAGGAATGCTTCAAGCTTGTTTCTCAGCTTGTTAAACTGTCTTGTCTGAATTTCATAGATTCCGTCAGGCGTGCGTATGTCAGCGACATATCTTCCGGTTCTTATTTCGTGATATGAGGTATCCGGTTCAAGGTAGTTTTTCAATGTAGCATGGACGGTCTTCTCGCTCAGTGTACCGATGCCGTTCTCCGTGTGTGCAGAGTGGATTATATTGTCGCATACAGACTGAAAGCGGACCGGATTATATATATTGAATTTGCCATATTCTGTGTTGTCTGACATAGGTGCCTCCGGGAATTTCATGTGAATTTATATTAGCACGAATACAGAGAACATACAATATATGAACAATTACCTAATTTTTACATTCCCTACACCCTTTTATGATAGTTAAAATCGGACGGATTATCTATACTTTGATTATAGAAATTAGAAACGAATTGGTTTTGTTATCGCAGTCAGGGAGGGACGATTTATGCCGTCAACATATGCACATTATAGAATGGGAAAAGAAGCAGCGGGTGAGCTTACAGGGGAGGCATGGCATGCAATTAGCATGTATCGCCAATTATATCTTATTGGGCTTCATGGACCGGATATTTTGTTTTATTATAAGCCGCTCAAATCAAATACAATAAATGAAATCGGGTATGGAATGCATGGCAGACCCGGAGTTGAATTCTTTGAGCATGCAGTTAAGGTTATAGAAAATAAGGACAATAAGCTTCCATATCTTGCATATATGTATGGTGTCATGTGCCATTTTGCACTTGATGTCACATGCCATGGCTATATAGATGAGAAGATAAATGAGAGCGGTGTCACACATGCAGAGATAGAGGTTGAGTTTGACAGGATGCTTATGGAGAAGGACGGACTTGACCCGGTAAGACATTCGCTTACCGACCATATCGTGCCAAGCATGAGAAATGCCAGGGTTATAAGCTGTTTTTATGAGGGAACCACTCCTGAACAGGTGAGGATTGCACTTGAAGGAATGATAATGTATAACAAGCTTCTGCTTGCGCCTTCAAAGCCGAAGAGAATGTTTGTAAACGGAATATTGAAGCTGTCGGGAAATTATAAGGAAATGCATGGACTTGTCGTTAGTTATGAGCCGAATCCTCTCTGCGAGGACAGCAATAAGAAGCTAATGTCACTGTATCAGAAAGCAGAGAAGCTTGCAGTACAGCTTATAAATGAATATAGCGGGCTGGATGACTGGAATCCGATTTATCAGTATACATTCGGTTCTAAGCTGATTGATGGCGACATAGCTGATATGAAGGATCCCTTATCCGCCATAATCGATGAGAAAGAAAGTGAAAAATCAAGAATGTATCGCAGTTCAGGTTCGAAGGACTGCCATGTTATAAAGGGTTGTAGTGGTATAATATATTTGTAACAACTTGTTCGAATAATATATTATAATATTATTCAAATAAGGAGGACATCACTATGTCAGTACGTTACAGCGAAGACTTCAAAAAAGAAGTAGTTAAAGCCTATATGGCTGGTAATAAATCAATACCACAGCTTGCTATTGATTATAATGTTGCAAAAAGTTCCGTTAGCAAATGGGTTAACGAATACAAGGAAGAATGACTTTATACCACTAGCACAACATCTGAATCTAATGAAGCCAAGGAAATCCGGAGATTAAATCAGCTTCTCAACGAAAAAGATAAAGAGATTGCTTCCTTAAAAAAAGCAGCGGCATTCTTCGCGAAGGAAATCGATTAGTGGTATATCGATTCATCGATGAAAACAAAAATATATTTGGTTTAAGATGGTTATGTCAGCAGTTTGGTATTAGTCCCAACTGTTATTACAATTACAAAAAGGATTCAAAGCGAGAATATCACAAGCGTTTGGCACATATTTTTGAACTTATAAAGTACGTTCATTATAATAATAATCGTGTTATAGGTTATAGGGCTATGCGCATTTTTATTAAACGCTATGGGTATGAAGTAAGTAATACCACTATGCATAAATACATTAACAAAGAACTTAATTTATGTGCTGTAATTATGCATTCAAAGCCTGGATATAAAACAGGTAAGAAACACAAAATATTTGATAATCTCTTAAACCAAAACTTCACAGTCGATTGTAAGAACAAAGTATGGTGCACCGATTTTACTTATATGCGCCAGCCAAACGGAAAGTTAAGATATAACTGCTCTATAATTGATTTATTTTACAGATCAGTAGTAGCATCATTAAACAGTAATTATATTAATACTGATTTGGAAATAGAAACCCTCAAAAAAGCATTGGAGCAGGAACATTATCATGAAGTGATTCTGCATTCAGATCAAGGCGTACAGTTTACTTCATGGGATTTCGTAAATTTCTGCAAAGATAATAATGTTACTCAAAGTATGAGCAAGGCAGGATGCCCTTATGATAATGCGCCTATGGAGAGATTCTATAACACTTTTAAAAGCAACTTTTATAACATAACATCATTTTCAAGTGTTGAAATGATGGATGAGCTTACTATGAAGTATATCAACTGGTACAATTATGTTCGACCTCATTCATACAATAATTATTTAACACCTATGGAGGCTCGTTACAGTTAAATATTTATCGAACAAAGTGTTACAAAAAAGCTTGACCACAACAAAAATATAGATTACCATGAAGTTGTATTTTTCTATTTGATGAAGAATGCTAATTTTGAACTTCATAATAGCAAACATACAGACCAGCCGAATGAACATCTATATTGGATTCCTATAGGAAAGTTAGAAGATATAAATATAGTTCCAGTATTTCTAAAGACAGCGATAAAGAATATTCCAAATAATATTGTCCAAGTTTTAACTTATGAATAAATTTGAAGTTTCGTATGAACGATGTCATAACGAGGGATAATAGAGGAGGTGTGGCATATGCAGAAACTATTTTTAGCGTCCTTATTTAAGGATGTGTTTCAAATATTTATAGATTTTGCTAATGAAAATCTTGTAGGTAAGACCGTAACATTTATTCCAACAGCTGCGATACCAGACAAACTAGATTTCCACATAAGATATAGTAAAGAATTATTGGCTAAAATGGGACTTATTGTCGATGAGCTAGAAATTTCCACAGCTTCTCATTCAGATATAGTAAAAAATTAGAGAATAATGAATATATTTATGTTGCTGGTGGAAACACTTTCTTTCTGCTTCAAGAGATGAATAGAACAGGTACCGGAAATTTGATTAAAACACAAATTAATATGGGAAAACTATTTATTGGCGAATCTGCTGGCGCAATTTTGGTAGCACCTGATATTGAATATTCAAAAGATACGGATAATCCCCTTATGGCACCAAATCTAAAATCATATGATGCATTGAATATTGTAGATTTTTATCCCGTACCCCACTATAATGATGCTTCTTTAAAGGAAGCTGTGAATATTGTAATTTCAAAGTACGGTACTAAATTGCCGCTTGTTCCATTCAGTAATTCGCAAGCCATACTTGTTATAGGCAAAGAGAAACAAATCGTTTCAAAAAAGGATTAGAATCAAGTTATGACTTCGAACTAACTTGTTAGATGTTTTATAAAACATAAAGGAGTGATTACATGAAAGCTATTGAGCAAGGTTGTATCGACATTTGGATTGACGAAATCGTTCCCTGTCTAAAAGATACCGTAACAGGCGATATCAGAGAAACTGTCGTATTCAAAATCGAAAGCCGCACTTACCTTAAGAAATTCCAGAAGTCCAACGGCTGGCATATTAACTGGAACGAGATACCAAAGAATGTTGAGGTATATGCTCTTGCGCTAAAGGATGATAATACCATCCAAGGCTTGGTAGGTGTCAGAAACGATAAGGACTCCCACGCTGCTTATCTTCATTGGGCTTGTACTGCTCCTCATAACAACAGGCATGAGTTTGGCAGTCAGAAATATGTTGGCGTAGGTGGTCATCTATTCGCCATAGCTGCCGATAAATCTATTGAATGGGGCTATGAGGGAGCCATTCACGGATTTGCCGCTAATGAGGAATTATTAAGACATTATATAGATGTATTCCATGCGGAGTATTTGGGAATGCTTCATCAGTACCAGTTCTTTATTGACGATGAACAAGCAAAAAATCTATTGGAGGTGTATCACTATGAATGGAACGAGACCTAAGTTTATGGAAAATCAGATTCCGACGCAGAGCTACTTTGAACAGCCAAATCCATATGTTAATGCACCATCTTGTCATGTGAATTTACTTGAGCTTTCAAGATATGCAAAAAAATGTGGAAAAAAGCTGGTTGAGCTTACACAGGAGGAAGTGAAGAAGTTTTCTATTTAAGTAATGGTGGTCATTTTGACCACCATTTATTATGCTATTACTTAAACATATTAGTTACAGTATCTGCATTCATAAAATTATCATATGATGTATATCTGATTCTAGGACGCATAACCCATGTATTTTCTCCACGAGGAATTTCCGGAATCTTGATGGGTTTTCCTTTAAATAAAACTTTGTATCCATCTTCATAAGGAACAATACTTTCTACTTTTGCATAATGAGTTATGTGATAATATGGTCTGTTTATATAAGCCGACACAGCTCACAGGCAGCATGAGCAAGGGAGTTGGAATGATATCGGTATTTTTTGTACTTGGAATTGTATTTTTTAACATGGCAATAAGTGCTGATGGCAGGAAGAAAGCGGCAGACAAAGAAGCGGCTGGTAAAGCTTCAAAAGCCAATATAAACGATAACTATAAATATCCTATTGACATAGTGTGAATAAATAAATAAAATAAGGTATCAGAGTGTAGGGTGTCAAAGCTATTTTGGCACCCTGATTTATGTCATTTGAATGATGCTATTGATGCTTTCAAAGCTATTTTGCATATTGACAGATTTATGTATAATGCAAAGCTTTTTAAATGATATTTTATGCATTAAAAGTGTTAATGAGTACAGAAGCAGACAAAATCAGGCATATAATTAAGGATTAGAAAGACAGGGAGATTGATTTGGAAGATAATAATTCTATTTTTGACAGTAACAGCTATGGCGTAAGCGGTAGTATGGAAGAAAATGCCGATAACAGCAATATAGAGAATGAAGAAGCAGGTCTTGAGATAAATATAGATGAGCTTGCAAAATATATATCGGACGGATATGAGCTTATCGACATAAGAGATGAGCTTTCATATGCATATGGCAATATCAATGGCAGTATAAATATTCCCGGTGAGGCAATGCTTGAGAATTTTTGCGATTACATCGGCAGAAAGCTGCTTTTATACTGCAAGCGCGGAGAGACAAGCCTTGAGCTTGCCCGGACGCTTCATGAGCATGGAATAGCTGTTGTGAGTCTTAAAGGCGGGTATATAGCCTGGCTTATGGCAGATATGAAGAGGATGAGTGAGGAAAAGAGCGATGCCGATTTTGCAGCCGAGGTGGAAGAGAGCATAAGAAAGCGCTTTAAGAAGTCTATATGGTCAAAATTTACAAAAGCGATAAATGAGTACGAGCTTGTAAAAGAGGGAGACTGCGTTGCAGTGTGTATCTCAGGTGGCAAGGACTCGATGCTGATGGCGAAGCTTTTTCAGGAGCTTAAGCGTCACAACAAGTTTCCGTTTGAAGTAAAGTTCCTGATAATGGATCCGGGTTACAGTCCTGAGAACAGGAAGCTTATCGAGAACAATGCGAAAAGGCTTAATATTCCTGTGACGATATTTGAATCAGACATATTTGAATCTGTATTCAATGTGGAAAAATCCCCATGTTATCTCTGTGCGCGCATGCGCCGCGGTCATCTCTACAGCAAGGCTAAGGAGCTTGGCTGCAATAAGATTGCGCTGGGACATCATTACGATGACGTGATAGAGACAATTCTTATGGGAATGCTGTACGGTGCGCAGATGCAGACTATGATGCCGAAGCTTCACAGTACGAATTTTGAAGGAATGGAGCTTATAAGACCACTTTATCTTATTCGCGAGGACGATATCAAGGCGTGGCGTGATGCTAACAGCCTTAAGTTCATCCAGTGCGCCTGCAAGTTCACGGATACATGTTCGTCATGTGCTGAGGATGGGCAGAGTAAGTCTAAGAGACTTGAAGTTAAGAAGCTTATCGCAGAGCTTAAAAAGACAAATCCTTTTGTTGAAGGGAACATATTTAAGAGTGTTGAGAATGTCAATCTGAGTACCATAGTCGCATACAAGCAGAATGGCGTGAGACATCATTTTCTTGATACATATGATGATATGGCAGATAAGGTAGGAAGTGTGGAAGAGCAGCTGAGTATCGGATAAAATGATTATATACGGTGTGACTATATAATTCGATTGTGAATTAGACGATTAATTGCTTGAAACAATTAAAAATAATAAGAATAATACCCTTGATGAATGTGCACATCTTTGATGGATACATTTATCAAGGGTATTATTTTGATAAGCTTCATACATGGTGTTATTAGGGTATGCATGAAGCTTGTTTTGATAGAGATGTGAAGCACCTGTTATATACGAGTGAAGAAAAAACAGATTGTGCAATCATTGACTGTCACTATTAATTCTTAGCGAAATCTTCGAGTATCAGACCCTTGTTGCGCTCGCATACCATATTGATGCTCCATTCGTTTACGAAGAGGAGAAGAGGTCTGTCCTTTAAGTCTTTAATCTTCTTCATATCGGATGTGCCGGCAATGCGTGTAAGGTCAACAGTGCTCTCAGGTGAAATCCAGCGGATATATTCATAAGGGAGCGGTTCAAGACGTATTTCAACGCCGTACTCGCTCTCAAGCCTGAATTTTAAGACATCAAACTGGAGCACGCCGACAACGCCGACAATGATTTCTTCCATTCCGGTGTTGAATTCCTGAAAAATCTGGATAGCTCCCTCCTGTGCAATCTGGTTAACTCCTTTTATGAACTGCTTACGCTTCATGGTATCAATCTGGCGGACTCTTGCAAAATGCTCGGGTGCAAATGTCGGAATACCTTCATATTGGAACTTCTTGTTGGAAAGGCATAGTGTATCACCGATTGAGAAGATGCCCGGATCGAACACTCCTATGATATCGCCTGCGTATGCCTCGTCAATTATCTTTCTCTCTGAAGCCATGAGCTGCTGTGGCTGTGAAAGCTTGACCTTCTTTCCGCCCTGAACATGGTTGACTTCCATGCCTGCCTCGAATTTACCGGAACAGATACGCATGAATGCAATACGGTCACGGTGGGCTTTGTTCATGTTAGCCTGAATTTTGAAAACAAAAGCAGAAAAATCTTCATCAAATGGATTGATAAGTCCCTGATTTGACATTCTTGGCAGTGGTGAGTATGTCATTTTAAGGAAGTGCTTGAGGAATGTCTCAACACCAAAATTGGTGAGCGCTGAGCCGAAGAACACAGGTGACAATTTTCCGGCACTTACTTTTTCCTGATCAAATTCGGCACTTGCTCCATCGAGAAGCTCGATATCTTCAAGAAGCTTGTCATAGAAAGCATCTCCTAACTCAGCTCTTAGAGCAGGGTCATCAATGCCGATTGTTGTGGTATCCACTTCCTTCTGACCGTTCATCTCAGCCTTGAAGGTAGATACACAGCGCTCGTTTCTTTCATATACTCCCTTAAATTCTTTGCCTGAGCCGATTGGCCAGTTCATAGGGCATGTTGCTATGCCGAGCACGCTCTCAATCTCATCACACAGTTCGAATGGGTCATTGGCTTCACGGTCCATCTTGTTGATAAAAGTAAATATAGGTATATGTCGCATAACACATACCTTGAAGAGCTTGATTGTCTGCTTCTCAACACCCTTGGATGCATCGATTACCATGACGGCGGAATCAGCAGCCATGAGTGTACGATATGTATCCTCAGAGAAGTCCTGATGTCCCGGTGTATCGAGAATGTTGATACAGTAGCCATCATAGTTAAACTGTAAAACTGATGATGTTACTGAGATACCACGCTGCTTCTCAATCTCCATCCAGTCGGACACAGCATGCTTTGCTGTCTTTTTTCCTTTTACGGAACCGGCGAGGTTGATTGCGCCGCCGTAGAGGAGAAACTTCTCTGTAAGAGTTGTTTTACCAGCATCCGGGTGGGAGATGATAGCGAAGGTTCGCCTTTTATTAATTTCACTTTTTAAATCTGCCATTTTAGACTCCTTTATAAAAAATATCTTTTCCGAATTAATAGCTTATATGATATCATGCTTAAAAGCATAACCATGCAGACACGAACGTCTTTTTGGTCTTTTGATGCTGATATCATATGATAGTATATGTATAATTAATATGTTATACATGCTTAATGTAAATCAGCATTTTTTCACACATAAATCCAATTATACAAAATCAAATAAACTCTTTGCGCATCGGATTGAAAACATCAACCAGCTTTCCTGCTTCAAGGCAGGTTACACCATGGCGGACATTTGATGGCATATATACACTGTCGCCCTTGCTCACAATCTTTGTCTCGTCACCGATTGTAAATTCGAAGCTTCCTTCGGCGATATAAGTTATCTGAAGATGCTCATGCTGATGAAAATTGCCCTTTGCGCCTTTTTCAAATGTTATTTCACACATCATAAGCTCATCTGAGTAAGTAAGTACTTTTCTTGAGACACCGGGCTCACAAGGAGTGGGTGTCACTTCTTTATTATATACAAACATATTATCCTTCCTTTGCATGGAATAAATTCCGACTGTATTTATAAATTACCAAATGGTCATACTTTTTTATCATATCATAAAAAGTTGACATTGAAAATAACAAAAATAGAAAAATTGAAGATAAAACATTTCTTTGCTTTAGTATAATTGCCGAAGCTATGCAGGGCATTCAAAATATTGTTGATACAGCTGGGTGTACAAAATATTAGAAAGATAATCAGGCTGCTTATGTTTTGGTTCCTGAAGCATTTGATGTTGTGGTCAGATAAGGTTTTTTATCACACTGTATTGTTTTTAAAATTGCTTTATATTACCGCATTAAATCAATTGAACAATTTATTTTATACAGAAACCCCACATTGTTAATATTACATAATTTGCAAATATTTAATTATTTGTCCTTGGCATCATCATTTTATATAAACTTGAACACGGTTAAAATAATTGAAAATTCTGACAATTACCTGAATTTTGTCAGACAAACAAATAAAAGCAACATACAAAAGCACAACAAAATGTTTTAAATTTGTTGTTTTCCTTTGCATTTTTTGACATTATGTTATATAATTAACATAGAATGCAATGCTTGGAATCTGATTTCGAACAGGTGCTGCAATATATTTTTAAAAGAGATGCTAAGCATCGATTCTATATCTGCGGGAAGCGGATTGCGGATATCATCTATTTACATAAGATAAGCAAAAACAGATAAGATTATGTATTCGTGTATGAGGAGAAGAAAATATGCTTAAGAGTAAGTTCAACACGGAACCGATTAAAAAGACAGCGAGAATAGCTGCCATGGTAGAGGATTTGCTGGGGGCATTTCCTGAGATTGAGGCGGACAGAGCGGTTCTTATAACACAGAGCTATAAGCAGACCGAAGGTGAGCCGATTATAACGAGACGTGCAAAGGCTTTTGCACACATACTTGAGAACATTCCTATAGTGCTTCGTGACAAAGAACTTATCGCAGGAAGCACTACGAAGAAGCTTAGAAGCTGTCAAGTATTTCCTGAGTTCTCATATGAATGGCTTGAAGCTGAGTTTGATACGATAGCTACGAGAAAAGCGGATCCTTTCTATATTTCGGAGGAGACTAAGAAGGCTCTCCATGAGGCATATACATATTGGAAAGGCAAGACAACAAGCGAGCTTGCAGCGTCATACATGGCACCGGAGACTAAGACTGCGATAGAGCACAACATATTTACACCGGGTAACTATTTTTACAATGGAGTCGGACATGTCACAGTACAGTACGAGAAGGTTCTTGCGATAGGTTACAGGGGAATTATTGATGAAGCTAAGGCTGCAAAAGAGAAGCTTCGCTTCGGAGACGGAGATTACGCGAAGAGAACGCATTTCCTTGATGCAGTTATACTAAGCTGCAAAGCGGTTATAAATTATGCACACAGATATGCAGCGCTTTGCAGAAGTGAGGCGGCAGCATGCAATGACAGCACAAGAAAGGCTGAACTTGAAAGAATGGCATGCAACTGTGACAGAGTGCCTGAATATGGAGCAAGAGATTTCTATGAAGCTTGCCAGTCATTCTGGTTTGTACAGATGCTTCTTCAGGTAGAGTCAAGCGGACACTCAATATCTCCGGGACGTTTTGACCAGTATATGTATCCTTATTATAAGGCTGATATTGAGAACGGAAGAATTACAAGAGAGTTTGCACAGGAGCTTATTGATAATATCTGGATTAAGTTAAATGACCTTAATAAGGCAAGAGATGCGGCAAGCTCCGAAGGTTTTGCAGGATATGGATTGTTTCAGAACCTTATAGCCGGAGGACAGGACGCGGATGGCAATGATGTTACGAATGACTTGTCATTTATGTGCCTTGAAGCATCAATGCATGTTGCGCTTCCGCAGCCGTCACTTTCTGTGCGTGTATGGAATAAGTCGCCGCACGAATTCCTTTTAAAAGCGGCTGAGCTTACAAGAACAGGAATAGGACTTCCGGCTTACTACAATGACGAAGTCATTATACCAGCGCTTATGAACAGAGGACTTACGCTTGAAGATGCAAGGCAGTATAACATTATAGGGTGCGTCGAGCCACAGAAGGCCGGCAAGACGGAAGGCTGGCATGATGCAGCATTCTTTAATATGTGCCGTGTAATCGAGCTTGTATTTAACAGAGGTTATGACAAGGGCATCAAGGTCGGCACCGATACAGGAGACGTTACTCAGTTTACAAGCTACGAGCAGTTCTTTGATGCATATAAAAAGCAGATGGAATACTGTATAGGACTTCTTGTGGATGCAGACAATTCAATAGATTATGCTCATCGCGAGAGATGCCCTCTTCCTTATGAATCATGCATGGTTGACGATTGCATTGGGCGTGGAATGTCACTTCAGGAAGGCGGAGCGGTATATAATTTTACAGGGCCGCAGGGCTTTGGAATTGCCAATGTCGCAGATTCTCTCTATGCCATCAAGAAGCTTGTGTTCGATGATAAGAAAGTAACTATGGCAGAGTATAAGGATGCGCTTGAACACAATTTCGGACATGTAAATGGGCATGATGGACTGTCAGCTGGCAATTCGGATTTGAGGCTGTCAGGTGAAGAGAAGATAGAAGAGATGGTGAATGCAGTTCTTGCTTCATGCAAGGCGGCAGGTCAGGAATTGACACAGGAGCTTATTGCGAATGTGGTTGCAGAATGCGTCAAGTCACAGAAGGCTGCAAGCGAAGTGGCTATATCTGCTTCGGGTAATAAGTATGATGAGCTTCTTAAGCTGATTAATGAGCTTCCTAAGTACGGAAATGACATTGAGGAGGTTGATGAGTTCGCAAGGGAAGCAGCTTATACATATTCAAGACCTCTTGAAAAATATAAGAATCCTAGAGGTGGTTCATATCAGGCCGGTCTTTATCCGGTTTCGGCAAATGTTCCTCTAGGTCAGCAGACAGGGGCAACACCTGACGGCAGATTTGCCAACACACCTGTTGCGGACGGAGTCGGGCCAATGTCGGGCAGAGATGTTAAGGGACCTACAGCTACTGCCAATTCGGTTGCAAGGCTTGACCACGGAATATGCTCTAACGGTACGTTATTTAATCAGAAATTCCATCCATCGGCACTTGCAGGAAGGCAGGGACTTGAGAATTTTGTGGCTCTTATAAGAGGATTTTTCGACCAGAAGGGCATGCATGTGCAGTTCAATGTTGTAAGCCGTGAGACACTTCTTGACGCACAGGCACATCCTGAAAGGTACAGAACGCTTGTCGTAAGAGTTGCGGGATACAGTGCATTGTTTACAACTCTTTCAAGGTCATTGCAGGATGACATCATCAACAGAACCGAGCAGGGATTTTAAGTTAGGAGGATGACTGTGGAGGATATATACAGACAGAAGGGAAGAATATTTGATATACAGAAATTCTCCGTGCATGATGGTTCAGGAATAAGAACGATAGTGTTCTTGAAGGGCTGTGTTCTAAGATGCCGCTGGTGCTGCAATCCGGAATCACAAAGATATGATATAGAGACGATGATGGTTGATGGAAGACCTAAGACTATAGGGTATGATGTCACTGTGGATGATGTGTTAGACGAAGTGATGAAGGACAGGATTTATTACAGACGTTCGGGCGGCGGCATAACCTTGTCCGGAGGAGAAAGCCTTTGCCAGCCGGATTTTTGTGAGGCACTCCTGCATGCATCAAAGGAATGCGGACTTGACACGGCGATGGAATCGATGGGCTGTGCGGATTACAGCGTAATTGAGAGAATACTGCCATTCCTTGATACATATTTGATGGATATAAAGCACACTAACCCTGCAAAACATAAGGAGTTTACCGGAAGAAGCAACGAATTGATGCTTGAGAACGCAAGAAGGATTGCCGCATCCGGGCAGACAAGACTTGTTATAAGAGTTCCTGTAATTCCGACATTCAATGATACACCGCAGGAGATTTCAGATATCGCCAGATTCGCATCAACGCTTCCGGGAGTCAGCAAGATACATCTTCTTCCTTATCACAGGCTTGGACAGGACAAGTATGCAGGACTTGGAAGAGAGTACACGATGGCGCATATCACACCTATGAGCGGCGAGCATATAAAAGAACTTGAGGCTGCGGCACAGGGATTCGGACTTGATGTGCAGATTGGCGGATAGAATGGAGGAACTTGATGGAATATTACAATGAAAATAAGCAGCGTATTATTCAGGAGCTTGTGCCGGGCAAGCAGATTACACTTGCACATGTCATAGCGAACCCTGATAAGATATTATATAAGAAGCTGGGGCTTGACCCGGCAGTCGATTATGCACATTCGGCTATCGGAATTATAACTATGAGTCCTGCGGAGACTGCTATCATAGCAGCCGATATAGCTACAAAGGCATCAGGCGTTGAACTGGGTTTTGTGGACAGATTCAGCGGAACACTCATAGTTACAGGAACAGTGTCGGAGGTGAATGCCGCAATGAAAGCAGTCAACGATTACTGCTTGGAAAAGTTACATTTTAGTGTATGTGAGATTACAAAGACCTGATTTGATGTGTGGCAGAACATGTGGAGTAGAGCTTGATGAAAAAGATAATTTTTATGGGTAAGACAGGCTGTGGAAAGACAACGCTTACGCAGGCTATGCGTGGTGAAAGAATATCATATCACAAGACACAGTATATAAATCATTTTGACTGTATTATCGATACACCGGGCGAGTATGCGGAGAATAAGATTCTTGGAAGGGCACTTGCGCTTTACAGCTATGAGGCGGATGTTGTCGGACTTTTGCTGTCGGCAAGAGAAGAATATTCTCTGTTTCCGCCTTGCATTACATGTATGTGCAATCGCGATGTTATAGGTATTGTGACTCAGATTGACAGAACTGATGCAAGACCGGAGAGAGCCGCACAGTGGCTTAGACTTGCCGGATGCAGGAATATATTCTTTGTGAGCTCTGTCACCGGCGAGGGAATTGGTGATATATTTGATTATTTGCAAAATTAACCGGGTAATTAACAGTTCATTTGAAGGTTGTGGAAAGAAAAAATATTAATATATCAATTACAATCACATATTGACAAAAAACAACCAAAACCCACATTTTTTTACTGATTTGCGATTGACGTTTTTTTAACAAAATGGTATAATTTAATTATAAATCAACGCAAAAACAAGCAAAACAACATATAATTTTTAAGGAGGGTTTCGTAATGGTTTCAGAGTACGAAATTAAGAAGCAGATCTGCGAGATTGGTAAAAGAATCTACGACAGAGGCATGGTTGCTGCTAATGACGGCAACATTTCAGTGAAGCTTAACGATAACGAGTTTTTATGCACACCTACAGGTGTGAGCAAAGGCTTCATGACACCGGACTATATCTGCAAGGTTGACAGAAATGGCAATGTTATCGAGGCTAATGGCAGATTCAAGCCATCATCTGAGATTAAGATGCACATGAGAGTATACCAGAAAAGACCTGATGTAGGTTCTGTAGTACATGCTCATCCATCATACGCAACAGCATTTGCTATTGCAGGCATTCCACTTACAGCTCCGATTATGCCGGAGGCGGTTATCGCACTTGGATGTGTACCTATTGCAAAGTACGGCACACCTTCAACAAATGAGATTCCGGATGCTGTTGAGGAATATCTTCCATATTATGATGCTGTTCTTCTTGAGAATCACGGAGCACTTTCCTACAGTGTTGATTTACTCTCAGCTTATCACAAGATGGAATCACTTGAGTTTTATGCAGAGCTTTTATACAAGGCAAGACAGCTCGGAGGTCCTAAGGAGCTTAGCAAGGAGCAGGTAGAACGTCTTTACGAAATCAGAAGACAGTTCGGACTTCCGGGAAAGCATCCTGCTAATCTTTGCCCTAATGCAAGGGAAGGCAAGCCTAACTGCCATAGCTGCGGCGGTTCATGCGGCAGCACAGCTGATGCATCTCCGGAGCTTGTAGCAGAGATTACACGTAAGGTTTTAGAGCAGCTTAACAGATAATCAGTTGATGGAAGAGGTGGTTTTGTGGATTCTTCACAGATTACTGAGATAGTAAGAAATGTCATAATGCAGCAAAAGCAGGATATGTCACTTGAACTTGCAAAGACTCTTGCAGAACGCGTGGAGGAAAGAGCAGCCATGATGGGTGTCAAGGCTGTGGTTGTTATCATGAACAGTGGTGCCAATCCGGTACTTGTCCACTGCATGGACGATTCATTTATTGCAAGCTATGATGTTGCATTTAACAAGGCATATACAGTTGTAGGTCTTAAGATTTCTACAATAGAGCTTAAGAAGCTTGCACAGCCGGGTGGTCCGCTTTATGGAATACAGAACACCAACGATGGAAAGATAGTGATATTCGGCGGTGGTGAGCCATTAATGATTGGCGGACGCATTGCTGGCGGACTTGGAGTAAGCGGCGGTACGGAGGATGAAGATACCGCACTGGCGGCTTACGGAAGACAGGTTTTTATGGAACTTGTTGGTAAGACAGTTTAGAAAACGGAGGATTTTGACGTGGATTCATCTAATATTGAAGCTATTGTAAAACAGGTATTAAAAGAAATGACAGGAGGACAGACAGAGCAGCCTGCACAGGCAGCACAGTCCACAGGAAGCACTGCTTCAGCAGTTATCCCTAAGACAGCACATGTTGCAATGCTTACATCACTTGAGCATTTTGATGTAAAGGAATTCCCTATTCCGGAGCTTGGAGATGGAGATATTCTTGTAAAGGTTGAGGGCTGTGGTGTATGTGGTACTGACGCGCATGAGTTTAAGAGAGATCCGTTCAGCCTTATCCCTGTAGCACTTGGACATGAAGGAACAGGCGAGATCGTCGCAATGGGTAAGAATGTAAAGAAGGACAGTGCCGGCAAGGATTTACATATCGGAGATAAGGTTGTAACATGTATGATTTTTAAGGATAATCCTGATATCACAATGTTCGATCTTAATAAGCAGAATGTAGGCGGAGCTGATGTATACGGACTTCTTCCTGATGATGATGTACATCTTAACGGATGGTTCTCAGACTATATTTTTATCAGAGAAGGTTCAACGGTATTCAACGTAAGCGATCTTGATCTTGATTCAAGAATACTTATTGAGCCATGTGCGGTTTTAGTACATGCTGTAGAGAGAGCTAAGACAACTAATATTCTTCGTTTTAACTCAAGAGTAGTTGTTCAGGGATGCGGCCCTATCGGTCTTATCTGTATCGCAGTATTAAGAACAATGGGTATCGAGAATATTGTTGCGGTTGACGGCGAAGCTAAGAGACTTGAGTTCGCTAAGATGATGGGTGCAACAAAGACAGTTAACTTTAAAGAGCATAAGGGAATTGAGGCTCTTACAGGTGCAGTTGAAGCAAGCTTTGACGGACATCTTGCAGACTTTGCTTTCCAGTGTACAGGCTCACCTGTTGCGCACAGCAATATCTATAAGTTCATCCGTAACGGTGGTGGTTTATGTGAGCTTGGTTTCTTCATCAATGGAGGAGATGCTACAATCAATCCTCATTTTGATATCTGCTCAAAGGAAATCACAACAGTCGGTTCATGGGTATATACACTCAGAGATTATGCTACAACATTCGATTTCTTAAAGAGAGCTAAGGGTATCGGTCTTCCGATAGAGAAGCTTATAACACACAAGTTCCCACTTGAGGAGATTAACGAGGCACTTAAGACTAACTTAAAGATGGAAGGACTTAAGATAGCGATTGTCAATAAGTAGCATTTGATTAGCATCACAGAGAAGAGGATAGATTATGGCACAGGCAGTCGGACTATTAGAAGTATATGGTCTTGTCGCAGCATTTGTTGCAGGTGATGCAGGATGCAAGGCGGCGGATGTTACAATGGAGACATTTGATAAGAATAAGCCTGCCAATGCGGATAAGCTGCCGGTACCGCTTTTAGTTACCGTGAAGTTCCGTGGCAGTATATCAGCTGTGAGAGCTGCAATGGATGCAGCTAAGCTTGCGGCAGAAGGCGTGACAGGAGTTGCATCGGAGTATGTTATTCCGGCACCGGAGGATGATGTGGAGAAGCTTTTAAGGTTATCTGCACTTGACAAGAGTTAATCATGTTATAAAAGCCTTATGGCATATAAGAAAGCTTGACAACATAAAGCATAATACATGAAATTAAATCAGAATATATTTTATCCAAGGAGGACAATAAAATGGCACAGGAAGCATTAGGAATGATCGAGACAAGAGGACTTGTAGCAGCAGTAGAGGCAGCAGATGCAATGGTTAAGGCAGCAGAGGTTTCACTTGTAGGAACAGAGAAGATTGGTTCAGGACTCGTAAGTGTTATGGTAAGAGGAGATGTAGGCGCAGTTAACGCCGCAGTTGATGCAGGAAAGACAAGCGCAGCAAGACTTGGAGAGGTTGTTGCTACACATGTAATCCCAAGACCACATGCAGATGTAGAGAAGATTCTTCCAAAGCTTAAATAAGGAGCATAATCGATGAAGTCTATTGGCTTAGTTGAAGTACCAAGTGTCACGGCAGCCATTGATTGTCTTGATATCATGTGCAAGACAGCGGATGTTGAGTTTGTGACCTGGGAGCGTAAGTTAGGAGGCCGCCTTGTCACAGTGATTGTTACAGGAAATGTATCAGCATGTACAGAGGCAGTCGAGGCTGCATATGCAAAAGCTATAAAAAAGCCTGTTGCAAAAGCAGTGATAGCTAATCCTTGTGACGAGGTTGTAAGAATACTCAATCTCAGCGCAAGCAGAATGACAAAGAAGAATCAATAATTGCCAAAAGGACTTGGGCATATTATGACGGATTCGCTTTTGTAAAAAAGAAATTTGCAGGATATATATTTTTTATTTTGAATTTATGGAGGACAATAAAATGGCACAGGAAGCATTAGGAATGATCGAGACAAGAGGACTTGTAGCAGCAGTAGAGGCAGCAGATGCAATGTTAAAGGCTGCTAATGTAACACTTGTAGGAACAGAGAAGATTGGTTCCGGTCTTGTAAGCGTTATGGTAAGAGGAGATGTCGGAGCTGTTAACGCAGCAGTTGATACAGGTGCCGCTACAGCAGCAAGACTTGGCGAAGTTGTTGCAAAGCATGTAATCCCAAGACCACACGCAGATGTGGAGAAGATTCTTCCGGTTTTAAAATAATCAGAGAAGATTACAGATAGTATTTTAGTATTAATGCTAAGAAGAATTAACGTATGTGAGGCAGAGCATGATAGTCGGAAAAGTCGTAGGTAGCCTGGTATCTACCAGAAAGAATGATAACTTGATTGGCAGCAAATTTATGATAATCGAGCCTCTTGCAAAGATGCAGTCAGCATCTTTGCAAGGAGAAAATTGCCGTATTGTAGCGGTTGACAATATTGGTGCCGGTATTGGTGAGACGGTACTTGTTGCCACAGGAAGTGCTGCAAGGGTTGGATGCGGTATGCCGGATGCACCTATCGATGCAGCAATCGTTGGTATTGTAGATGATGGTATGGGGCTCTAAGCTTTGAAGGAGAAATTACAATGAGCATGAATATTAATGAACTGGGCAGAATCATGAGAGAAAATGGTATTGTCGGCGCAGGCGGAGCGGGATTCCCAAGCTATGCAAAGCTTAACGAAAAAGCTGATACCATTATCCTCAACTGTGCTGAGTGTGAGCCGCTTTTAAAGCTCCACAGACAGGTGCTTGAAAAATATGCATTTGAGATAATGACTGCACTTACTGCAGTCAAAGAGGCAACGCAGGCGGAGCGTGTCATAATCGCTGTCAAGCCTGCATATAAAGGAGCAGTGGAAGCAGTTAAAGCTAATCTGTCATCCTTTAAGGATATATCAATCGGTTACCTTCCTGAGGTATACCCTGCAGGTGATGAGGTAATCACAATCTATGAGACAACAGGAAGAGTGGTTGCTCCAGGAGCAATTCCTATTTCTGTAGGCTGTATTGTATATAATGTTGAGACAATGCTTAATCTTTATTTTGCAATGACAGCAGATAAGCCTGTAACAACAAAATACATAACAATAGCAGGTGAAGTTAAAAAGCCTGTCACATTAAAGGTTCCTCTTGGAATGACTGTCAATGAACTTATTGAACTTGCAGGCGGAGTTACAGTGGATGACCCTGTATATATAAGCGGTGGTCCTATGACAGGAAGAATATGCAATGGCTTTGATACAATAACCAAGACTTCCAATGCGATACTTGTAATGCCTAAGGATCATTATATTGTACTTAAGCGTTCACAGAGCACAAAGGTAAATGTTAAGAGAGCAATGGCTTCCTGCTGTCAGTGCCAGATGTGTACTGATCTTTGCCCGAGACATCTTCTCGGACATCCTATAACACCGCATATGTTCATGCGCTCTGTATCAAGTGGAACAGCGCAGGACATCAAGCCTTTGCTTGATACAATGTTCTGTTCGGCATGTGGACTTTGTGAGATGTATTCCTGTGGACAGGGTCTGTCTCCAAGAACACTGATTGGCGAATACAAGGGTGCGTTAAGAAAGAACGGAGTGCCTGTTCCTAAGGATGCAGTGCTTAAGCCTGTAGCACCTTACAGAAACGAGAGAAGAGTTCCTATGGAGCGTCTCACAGCAAGAATAGGTCTTACAAGATATGATGTGCCGGCACCGATGGTTGATGAGGAAGTTAAGGCAAAAGCAGTTAAGATTCAGCTTACTCAGCATATAGGTGCGCCTGCTAAGGCATTTGTTGCCGTAGGTGACAAGGTAGCAGCCGGACAGCCTATCGGTGGTGCCGATGATGACAAGTTAGGTGTTAAGATACATGCAACAATAAGCGGTACGGTAACGGATGTAAATGATAAGTTCGTTACAATTAAGGCTTAGGAGGATTATTATGAGCAAAGCAATTGGAATGGTAGAATACAGGACAGTCTCGACAGGTGTACAGGCAGCGGATATTATGCTTAAGACATCAAGCGTTGATATCTTAGAGTCCTCCGTTGTATGTCCCGGCAAATATATTGTCATCATTACAGGTGATTTATCGGCAGTAAAAGCAGCAGTAGATGCTTCTAAGACAAGATTTTCAGCAGAGCTTATCGACAGCTTTGTGCTTGGAAATCCGGATGAAGCGATTTTCTCTGCAATATATGGTGCTACAGAGGTTAAGGATGTAAAGGCACTTGGTATTTTAGAGACATTTTCAGCAGCCTCTATTATTGTAGCGGCAGATGCTGCAGCGAAGACTTCGCAGGTAGAGCTTATAGAGCTGCGCCTTGCAAGAGGTATGTGCGGAAAGTCATATCTTATGCTTACAGGTGAAGTTGCAGCTGTAACAGCGGCAATAGAGAAGGCTAAAGCATCCGTTGCAGACAATGGAATGTTCTTAGAATCTTCTGTGATTGCTAACCCTGATAAGAGATTGTGGGATACAATACTTTAATAGTTTGGTTTATAATCACGATATAGGCTATATAAAATGGGTGGATGGTTAGATTATGCTGGCAATAGAGAGAAGAAATGCGATATTGGCGAGACTTCAGGAGGAAAAGAAGGTTGTAGTCAGCGACCTGAGTGAATTATACAATGTAACTGAGGAGACTATAAGAAGGGATCTTGAGAAGCTTGAAGCAGAAGGACTTGCCAAAAAGACTTATGGTGGTGCCGTTATAAATGAAAGCCTGAACACGGATCTTCCGTATACAGTGCGAAAAAAATCAAATGTTGCCGGCAAACAGATAATTGGTGAGATGCTTGGCGGAATGATTTCCGATGGCGACCATATTATTCTTGATGCCAGTTCAACGGCTCTTTTTGTTGCAAAGAGCATTAAGAGTAAAAAGAATCTTACGATTATAACCAATTCAATAGAAATTATGCTTGAGCTTTCCGACAGGAAGGGATGGAAAATCCTTTCCACCGGAGGCTCAATGAAAGATGGTTCGCTGTCTCTTGTCGGATATCAGACAATCAGAATGATTAATTCATTCAATGTCGATATGGCTGTTTTCTCGGTTAAAGGAATTGATTTGCGGCATGGAATGACAGATTCAAATGAGAGCGATGCACAGGTTAAGATGGCATTGCTTGAAGCAGGAAAAAAGAAAATCCTTGCTGTTGATAGTTCAAAGTTTGACAAAATATCCTTTACGAAGGTGGGAGAATTCAGAGAGGTGGATATGGTAGTCACGGATACCAGACCATCGCAGGAGTGGCTGCAGAAGTTTGATGCTGCCGGAGTAGAGGTTATATATCCACAGGAATAGACTAAGCGATTGTTAATTACATCAAAATGATATTCCTGTATGGAGGTTGGGATAATGAAGAGATTTAAAATTAAGACAGAGGTATGCTTTTCGGAGAATGCGATAGATGCACTGTCTGAGATAAAGAACAAGAGAGCTGTTATTATAACAGATTCTTTTATGTCAAGTTCAGGTGCGGCAAAGAGAATTGCTGATAAGCTTACAGGCTGCATCAGTGTTGATATATTTGATCAGGTTCGTCCTGATCCGCCTATAGAGATGGTTGTTGCCGGAGTTAAGTTCCTTACAGAGCATCAGGCTGATGTTGTTGTTGCTCTTGGTGGGGGTTCATCGATAGATGCTGCCAAGGGAGTTGTCCTGATGATGAAGAAGACACGTCCTGAGCAGAAGATATCGCTTATCGCAATACCTACAACAAGCGGTACAGGTTCGGAAGTTACCGAGTTTGCGGTTATCACTGATAAAGAGAGAGGAATTAAGTATCCACTTGTAGATGAAGAGCTGCTCCCGGATATGGCGATACTTGATCCGTCTCTTGTTGTGACTGCACCGCCTTCAGTGACAGCGGATACAGGCTTTGATGTAATAACACATGCACTTGAGGCGTATGTATCTACTAATGCTTCGGATGCTTCGGATGCATTGGCTGAAAAGGCATTGGAGCTTGCTTTTGAATATCTTCCGAAGGCTTATAAAAACGGAAATGACCTTGTAGCAAGAGAGAAGATGCATTCGGCATCATGTCTTGCAGGTATGGCATTTAATGCGGTCAGCCTTGGTGTCAACCATGGTATTGCACATCAGCTCGGTGCTAAGTTCCATATACCTCATGGAAGAGCCAATGCCATGCTCCTTCCTTATGTAATTGAGTTCAATGCAGATTTAGAAGGACATTTCGGCGAGGCGGATTCACAAGCAGCAGTTAGATATGCCAAGGTAGCTAAGAGAATAGGTCTTCCATGCAATAATGTGAGAATGGGAGTTCTCTCGCTTGTAAATGAATTGTCATATATGTTAGACATGATGAAGGTTCCGAGAACCCTAAGTGCCGCAGGTGTCAATGAGAGCGATTATAAAGCTGTGAAGGCGGATATACTTAGAGCCGCTGTTGCAGATCCATGTACGGCAACTAATCCAAGACATGTCGGTGAAGCGGATGTTGAGCTTATTGTCAACAAGCTTATTGACTGGAATTTATAGTTTTTTAATAATTTCCGAGACTTTTTAATAAATTAGTTGTTTTTTTTAAGAAGATGATATAAAATACTTGTGGTAGCATACCGCAAGTATTTTTTTGCATATTTTTATATACATGCATGTATGCATACTTATATGTGTACATAATGGAGGCAGAGGGGAAAGAATAATTATGAGAGATATTATATTTAGGAATTTTAGTGATATGAACATATATCAATGCATTGTATGGTTTTTTATATACAGCTTTCTTGGCTGGTGCATGGAGTGCGTTGTCATAAGGGTTCAGCTTGGATACTGGGAGAACAGAGGCTTTGCAAAGCTTCCGTTTTGCGTGATTTACGGTTTTGGCTGTGTGGGTGCATTCACACTTTTTGCTCCGTTTGCAAAATATCCGCTGGCACTTTTCTTAGCAGGCTGTATAGGCGGAACAATATTTGAATACATAGTTGCGATGGTCATGATAAGACTGTTTGGAGAGCTTTGGTGGAATTATGACCATAAACGCTTTAACTATAAAGGAATACTCTGCCTGCAAAGTTCATTTGCATGGGGTGTCATTTGTGTATTGCTGTTTATGGTAATTAATGTTAGAATAAAGTATATGGTGCATGCTATTAACCCTGTCATTGTCAGACCTTTGGCGATAGTTCTTTTTGTATCTTATACAATAGATTTTGCCCATCAGTTTTATTGTTCCATAAAAGACAAGAACAGTGAAAAAAATACGGAGCGGATGGCATAGCATACTTTTTGTTGAAAAGAGCCTGCATTAATGAAAAATCTTGTGAAAGATAATTTTACTTTACTGAAAAAGTGCGGAAAGACACTGGTGATATTTGAGCTTATCTATAAGATGGTTGCAGTCGCCATGTTTTATCCGCTTTTTTTGCTGTTATTTAATATAAGTCTTAAATTAGCTGGAATCAAATATCTTACAAACGGCTATATCCTGAGATATTTTACTAATCCGTTTACAATCATTATGATTATTTTGCTTGTACTTCTCATAGCAGTATATAATTTTTTTGAAAAATGTTGTATATCAGTATTGATAGAAGCGGGTGTGATTGGAGAGAAAGTAAATGTGTTAAATGCTTTTTATGCAGGATCACTTAATTTTCGCGCAAAATTCAGGATACGCAATGTCTCGTTGATTTTATACGAGATATTTTTGTTTTCTTTTTCAAACATTATTATTCTTGGTCTTATCATGACTAACCTTACACTGCCTGAATTTATAACGAGGGCATTCGGAAGCAGAAATATGATGTATCTTGTCATTCTTATTGCATGTTTTGTGCTTTTTGTGCTTGCGATAAGAGAAATATTTACGCCGGATTATCTCATTTACGGAAGCGAAAATGTGAATGAAGCGTATAAAAGAAGTGCGTCCCTGCTTAAGGGAAGAACGCTTAGAACTATTCTTCTGATGCTTTTTTGGAATATTATGATAAGTGCTGTCGTAGGTGTTCTTTTTTTGCTCATTTCTGTTATTGTGATTGTCGGAAGCAGACTTCTCAATTTTACCAGAGCAGGAATGGCAATATATCTTACTGTCATCAAAGGTTTTAAGAATACGATAACACTCATCCTCGTGCTGATATCGGCACCGGCATCGTATATTGCAATAACAAGTATGTTCTTCCGCTATAGAAAAGAGCTTGGAAGAGTATGGAGAGTATCTGATAATACCAAAAAAGTCATAGATAAACCTATAGTGATAAAGCTATGGGGCAAAGCATGTACTATTTTCGCCACGGTTATAGCCGGTGTTATGATTTGCGTATATATATTTATGGGTGTTGCAAAGAATCCTTTTGCAAAGGTCGAGCTTTTGAAGGTGCCTGATATAAGCGCACATAGAGGAAGTTCGATAAATGCGCCTGAGAATACGATGTCGGCTTTTAAACAGGCTCTCTATGACCTTGCAGATTATGTGGAACTGGATGTACATCTGACATCGGATAATGTTGTGGTTGTCATGCATGATTCAAGCTTAAAAAGAACGACAGGTCTTAATAAAAATATATGGCAGGTATCATATAGCAGGATTAAGGAATTAGATGCAGGAGGCTGGTTCTCTCAGGTCTATGAAGGAGAGCCGGTTCCAACATTGGAAGAGGTTATAAAGGAAATCGGCCCTTTTGCAAAGCTGAATATTGAAATAAAATATAACAAAAAGGAAAGTGACATCACGAAATATGTAGTTGATATAATTGAGCGCAATGATTTTGTTGACAGATGCGTGGTCACATCCTCAGATTATACAGTATTACATGAAGTTAAAGAGTTAAATCCGGATATCCAGACAGGCTATGTGCTGTCTGCGGCATATGGTGCATACTATTCAATCGGTTATGTGGATGTGATAAGCATTAACTATTCGTTCGTTAATAAAGCGCTGGTGGATGCGGTTCACAGGTATGGCAAGGAGATATATGTCTGGACTGTGAATTCGCCATCTGTTGTGAAGTCTCTTGCAAATATGGGAGTTGATAACATAATAACGGATGATCCGGTTATGGCGAGGGAAGCTGTATATTCGAGATATACAGGCAAGGAACTGGTCAACATTCTTGACTATGTGTTTTCGATGAACGGATATTAAAAACAAATTGATGCGTTAAGCGTGAAAAGAAGCTATGCATAGAGCTTACACAGCGAATGAAGCCGGTAATGCGTTAAGAGTGCAGGTAAATCATGCACACGGCTTGCACAATGAATGAAATTGTAATGTGTTAAGTGTGTAAAAAATCATGCCCGGAGCTTACGCAACAAATGAATCCGGTAATGTATTAAGTGTGCAAAAAAATCATGCACAGAGTTTACGCAATAAACGAAGCCGATAATACATTAAGAGATAACTTAAAAAGTATAGTGATTTGAAGGGAGAATATTATTAATGGATTATGATTTAAGATACCTAAGAAGCGTGGCGAGGACTTATCCGACAATCGCGGCAGCTTCCACAGAGATTATAAATCTTCAGGCGATTATGAATCTTCCTAAAGGAACAGAGCATTTTCTTACAGATATACATGGCGAGTATGAGCAGTTTCAGCATGTGTTAAAGAATGGTTCGGGTTCCGTAAAACGCAAGATTGACGAGGAGTTCGGCAACACGCTAAGCAGCAAGGACAAGAAAAGTCTTGCCACACTTATATACTACCCGGAACAGAAGCTGGATGTAATTCTTGCAAATGAGGATAATCCGGATGACTTTTATAAAATCACGCTTCACAGGCTTATAAAGATTCTCCGCCGTGTCACATCTAAGTATACAAGCTCTAAAGTAAGAAAAGCTATGCCGAAAGAGTTTGCCTACATAATAGAGGAGCTTATACATGAAAAGACGGAGGTTACAGACAAGGAAGCATATTACAATTCAATAATAAATACCATAATCAGGATTGGAAGAGCGGATGCTTTTATCATAGCGTTGTCACAGCTTATACAGCGTCTTGTTATTGACCATCTTCATATAGTGGGTGATATTTTTGACAGAGGACCCGGAGCACATATCATAATGGATACACTGCTTGATTATCATTCTGTTGACATACAGTGGGGAAACCATGATATTGTATGGATGGGTGCAGCGAGCGGACACAGGGCATGCATAGCTAATGTGATAAGATTGTCGGCAAAGTATGGCAATCTGAATGTGCTTGAGGAAGGATACGGAATCAACCTTATTCCTCTCGCACGTTTTGCAATGGAAGTATACAAAAATGACCCTTGCGATTGTTTTGATATAACATATGCCAAGGATAATTATAATGAAAATGATTTGGAACTTGACAAGAGGATGCATAAGGCTATAGCAGTTATACAGTTCAAGCTTGAAGGTCAGATAATAAAAGAACACCCAGATTTTTTGATGGATAAACGTCTTTTACTCGATAAAATGGATTTAGAGGAAGGGACAGTCACGATAGGGCGCAAGAAATATACACTTAATGACACGAACTTCCCGACAATCAATCCTGAAGACCCTTACGCATTGTCTGAGGAAGAAAAAGTGATAATGGACAGGCTGCATGTGGCATTTATGAGCTGCACTAAGCTGCAGCAGCATGTCAGATTCTTATTTGCCAAGGGAAGCTTATATAAAGTATATAACGGAAATCTGCTTTTTCATGGCTGCATACCTCTTAACGAGGACGGAACCTTCCGCAAAGTGAATATAGGTGGCAAAAAATTTTCGGGAAAAGGTCTATATGACATTTTGGAGTACTGGGCACGCAAGGGATATTTTGCCAAGGACGATGTCGAACATCGCGAGGAAAAAGCGTTCGGACAGGATATAATGTGGTTTATCTGGTCGAATGAGAACTCACCTGTGTATGGCAAAGAGAAGATGGCAACCTTTGAGAGATATTTTTTGAAGGACAAGGAAGCACAGAGCGAGAAGAAGGATTTTTATTATCAGCTCATAGATAAAGATGAGATTGTTGATAAAATATGTGAGGATTTTCACCTTGACCCTGCATGCGCACATATCATAAACGGACACATGCCTGTTGAGATTAAGAAGGGAGAGAGCCCGGTAAGATGTCACGGAAGAGTGCTTATTATTGACGGAGGTTTCTCAAAAGCCTACCAGTCAAAGACAGGAATCGCCGGCTACACGCTCACATACAATTCTTATGGACTGCGGCTTGTATCGCATGAGCCTTTTGAGACTGTTGAGGCGGCGATTTTAAAGGAGAGCGACATACATTCCGAGACAGTGGTTGTAGAGAAGATGGCGGCAAGACGGCTTGTCGCAGATACGGATATCGGAAAACAGTTAAGAGAGAACATCAGAGAGCTCGAAGCACTTTTGAATGCATATTATGAAGGCTTGATACCGGAAGGAAAATAGTGCCTGTGAGCTAGGAATGTGTTATGGATTGAACCGCTTAAAATAATAAAGCCGGATTACATAAGTGAGTGGCATTTTGTAATCCGGCATTTTATTTTATAATAGGATTCTTGTGTAATGGTAAATTTCGTTGAAATTCCCCATTATAAAGTAATTATGACAAAGCATTCTGAAACTTTGATAAATACGTTCTAATGGAAAATTATTTGGTGACTGTGGTTCCGCATTTGACAAGAAGAGCATCCTTAGCGTGTTCAAGGTTAGCAATGACAGCCTTGCGTCCTGTGCCTGCTTCAACAAATTCAATGGCTGCGTTTACCTTAGGAAGAGTGGTTATAGGACCGAAATCGCCTGTTGTCGCATATGGCTTAAGCTCTGCCGTAGTTACATTGTCAAAGGAGTGCTCATCAGGAGTACCGGCATTGACAGTGAGCTTGTCATAAATTGTGAGGAAGAGGAGTGTATCTGCCTCTGTAAGTTCTGCAAGACGTGCTGCAACATAGTCCTTTTCTATAATTGCACTCGCTCCTTTTAATTTGGTGCGCTGTTCAAGAACAGGGATTCCGCCGCCGCCTGCTGCAATGACAATCTGGTGTGCGTCAAGAAGTGCATTGACAGCGTCAATCTCATAGATGTCCATTGGCTTAGGAGCTGCGATGATTCTGCGATAACCTTCCGGCTCTTCCACAACATAGTTGCCTTTGGCTTCCTCAGCTTCAGCTTCTTCCTTGGTCATGTATCTTCCGATAACCTTGGTAGGATTAGAAAAAGCAGGATCAAATGGGTCAACCTTCACCTGAGTGATGATAGTTGAGACTGTCTTATATATTCCGCGGTTCAAAAGCTCTGTACGGATAGCATTCTGCAAATCGTAGCCGATGTAGCCCTGGCTCATGGCACCGCAAAGTGACATAGGTGCGACAGTATAACGATGATCGAGACGGGAAAATTCAGTCATAGCTGTCTGAATCATACCAATTTGTGGCCCGTTACTGTGTGTGATGACGATATCGTACTTCATTTCGACAAGGTCAGCTATAGCTCTTGCCGCCTTACTTACATTCTCTTTCTGCTCCGGAAAGGTCTCACCGAAAGCATTGCGCCCTAGGGCAACTACAATCTTCTTGTTAGCCATAATAATCCTCCATAGTTATATGAATGTTTAATCATGATAAAATAAAGTAATAATAAAATGTACATTGATTAAAAGTTATGTACTATAATCAATAATTATACTATATTTTCAGCAAATAAGGAAGTTGTTTTTGTGATTAATAAAAATTTTAGGTTAAATCAGAAGATAAAATTTGAAAATGAATTTCATATTTGCATTTATAGTTGACAAGTGCTATAATGTGTAACGGTTCAGAAGCAGACAATGGCTGATTGACAGCAGCCGTGTATATGACTCCTGAAAAGATGAGCATTATTTATCATTTTTGGAAAGGAATGAGATTTAAAGATGGCAAAGGTAACAATTATTTCAGGTTTTTTAGGCGCAGGTAAGACAACCTTCATTAAGAAACTCTTAGAGCAGGTCTATGCAGGTCAGAAGGTAGTGTTGATAGAGAATGAGTTCGGAGAGATTGGTATTGACGGAGGCTTCCTTAAGGATGCAGGTATTCAGATTACTGAGATGAATTCAGGATGTATATGCTGTTCACTTGTTGGAGATTTCGGAAAGGCACTCATTAAGGTTTCCAAGGAGTATGCTCCGGACAGAATCATTATTGAGCCTTCAGGAGTAGGCAAGCTTTCTGATGTTGTAGCGGCAGTTGAGAAAGTTAAGGATGAGGCAGGTCTTGAGCTTGACTGCTTCTTGACAGTGGCAGATGCGACAAAAGCAAAGATGTATATGAAGAATTTTGGTGAGTTTTACAATGACCAGATTGAACATGCGAGCACGATAGTTCTTTCAAGAACACAGAACATGGATGCAGCCAAGCTTGAAGCAAGTGTTGCACTTATCCGTGACAAGAATGCGGATGCAGCAATAATTACAACACCTTGGGATGAACTCAAAGGTGAGCAGATTATCTCAGCACTTGAGAAGAAGTCTCTTATGGACGAACTTTTAAAGGAAGCACTTGAGCATTCCGCAGAGCATCATCATGATGATGACGAAGATGAGGACGAGCATGAGCATCACCATCATCACCATGAGGACGGCGAGGAGTGCTGCTGCGGACATCACCACGATGACGACGAAGATGAGGATGAGCATCACCATCATCACGATGATGATGAAAACGAGCATGAACATCACCATCATCACGATGATGATGAAAACGAGCATGAGCACCATCATCATCATGAGGATGGTGAGGAGTGCAGCTGTGGCTGTGGACATCATCACCATCATCACCATGCGGATGATATATTTACAAGCTGGGGCAAGGAGACACCTCATGTATATACCAAGGAAGAGATTGAGGATATTCTTGTCAAGCTTACGGAAAAGTCTGAATTTGGCATAATTTTGAGAGCTAAGGGTATGGTAAGCGGTGCTGACGGCAAGTGGATTTACTTCGATGCAGTACCTGAGGAGTATGAGATTCGTGAAGGCGGAGCTGATTATACAGGAAGAATATGTGTAATCGGACAGAATCTCAATGAAGAGAAGTTAGAGAAGCTTTTTAAGCTTGCTTAGTATTATAGCCGGGCAAAATGCGCACTGTCGTGTGCAACTTAGATAATCTAAAAAAGAATTTTGAATGCAGAATAACCGTCTGATTTTAACAGGCGGTTACTCTGTTAATTTGGAAAGGAATGGTGTAATGGAAGTACCTGTATATTTAGTTAACGGATTTTTAGAGAGTGGCAAGACACTTTTTATCGATGATGCATTAAAAAGTGAAGATTTTGCCGATGGTGATAAGACACTTCTCATAGCCTGTGAGGAAGGAATGGAGGAGTATGACGAAAAGCAGCTTACACCGCTCAATGTGGCGATAGAGTATATTGAGGATGAGGCACAGCTTAATAAGGACAACCTCAAAAAGCTCTGTGATAAGCATAAGCCTATGCGTATATTCATAGAATTTAACGGCATGTGGAATATGAAGAATTTCCTTGAAAATGAACTTCCGACATTTTTTGTCATGGCACAGGTTATCACACTTGTCGATGCATCCACCTTTGACATGCATATGGCTAACAATGACATGAAGTCCATAATGATGGAAAAATTCAAGCTTTCGGATATGGTCATCTTTAACAGATGTGTAAAGGATACCAACCGTGCCGGCTACAGAAGAAGCGTAAAGGTTGTAAACGGAAGAACACAGGTTTATTTTGAGTCATCTGACGGAAGCTCCAATGAGGTTGAGGAGATACTTCCGTTTGACTTAAGCAAGGATGTGGTTGAAGTTGCAGATGAAGATTTTGGTATATGGTATGTTGATGCAATGGATAATCCTGAAAAATATAAGGGAAAGACAATGAAGATGAAGGCGGTTGTATACAGACCGAAATCACTTTTCAAAGATAATTTTGTTCCTGGACGTTTTGCAATGACATGCTGTGCCGATGATATAAGATTTATCGGTTATAAGTGCAAATGTGACAAAAATACGGCGGAGCAGCTTAAGGCATTCAAGGATAGGGATTTTGTGATGCTCACAGCTAAAGTAAATGTTGAGTACCAGATGGAGTATAAGGGAAAAGGTGTTGTTTTATACGCAACAGATATACAGCCTGCAAAAAAGCCGGCTGACGATATAGTATACTTTAATTAATAGGGAGGATTTTTCCATGAGCAAAAGAGCGGTTCCAGCCAACATTTTGAGAAGAGCATTGGCAGTCATACTTGCGGGAGCCATGACAGTGTCACTTTTTGGCTGCAATGCTGAGACTAAGGAGCAGAAGGCGCAGAGGGAGTTTAACGAGTACTGCGATGAGCTGTTCAAGGATATGTTAGGGGATGATGTTTTAAGCGTTCATTATAAGCTTGCAGACCCTGAGAAGATGGGAATAGAAGTAAAAGATTACACACTTGGGGATTTTACGATTGAGCAGATTGAGGAAGGTGAGAAAGAAGTTGACGCAACCTTGGAAAAATTAAACGGTTTCAATGCAGAACTTCTTACCGATAGACAGCAGCTTTCCTTGAAGACATTGAAGGCATATTATGAGCAGCAGAGTGAATATGATGGACTTTATATGTTGCAGAACATGTTTGGAAGTAATTCGGGACTTATAGCTAATCTGCCTACTAATTTCGTTGAATATGTGTTTGATGATGAGCAGGATGTTAAAGAATACCTTGACCTTGTGAAGGATACCAAAAGATATGTTGATCAGGTGCTTGACTTTACAAGAGAGCAGGCGGAGGATGGCAAGTTCATGGCATCCTTCTGCGCACAGGAAAATATAGATATGTGTAATAAGTATCTTGACGAGGAAGTGAATCCGCTTATCGCTTCCTTTGAGGAGAAGCTTGAAGAGCTTGATATTGATGATGCAAAAAAGAGCGAATATATCAAGACAAATGAGCAGTATGTAAAAGAGTATTACAATGCTGCATATGAGGATGTGATTTCTGTTCTCTCAGAGCTTATGGAAGGTGAGACGAATGATAAAGGCCTTTATTACATGGATGGAGGAACTGATTTATATACTGCGATAGTACACGAAAAGACTTCAACACAGATGACTCCGGAAAAGGTTATTGACCTTTTAGATTCTGAGCTTGAAAGCCTTTTTACGGAATATGCTACACTATACTATTCGGATACATCACTTCTTGATCAGGAGATGAACCTTGATACAGGAATGACAGAGCCTAAAGAAATGTTGGAGTTTCTTGCAGATAATTGTTCAAGCGAGTTTCCCGAGCCTTACACAAAGGATTTTGTAGTGCAGTACCAGAGCAAAGCTACAGAGGTTGAAGGAACTGTTGCATATTATCTCACAGCGCGGCTTGATCAGTTAGACTACAATTCAATCAAGGTAAACGGTTCAGCGGTTGAGGGCGATGATGTCAGCTTATATACGACACTTGCACATGAGGGATTTCCGGGACATCTTTACCAGTTTACAAGCGTGTATAATAGTGCTGATATTCCTAATGCGCTTAAGATGGTTGATTTCATCGGCTTTACCGAAGGATATGCACAGTATGCATCTGACAGGTCGTATCGTATGCTTGGCTGCAGCGAGGAGCTTTCACAGATGTGTGTACTCGATGGAATGTTAGGATACATTCTTCAGTCAAGAATTGACCTTGGTGTGAATTATGAAGGCTGGGGAATCGATGAGATTTCGGAGTATTTGTCAGATTATGTGACTGATGTTGACAGCGTAGCAGAAGCAATGTATGAATCTGTTATTTCGGATCCGGGCATTCTTCTTCCTTATACGGTGGGACATATCAAGATGATAAAGCTTCGCGAGAAAGCGGAGAGAAAGCTTGGAGACAGCTTTGATGCAAAGGAATATCATCAGCTCATTCTTGATACAGGAATAGTTCCTTTTGAGATTATGGAGGAAGAGCTAAACAACTATATCTCAGAAAAAAAGAGCAAATAAATGTAATTACATAAGCACGTTAAATATAAGCCCCTGTAGATTAAGACAAAGTTGTCTGATTTACAGGGGCTTTTGTTCAAGAAAGTGTTTGACATTTAACAGTCCGGCACCTTGGCAGTTTGCAGGAAGTCCTACATCGGCGGCACTCAGCTTGATATTCTGCTTTATAATATTGTTGGAGGTATTTGGATACTTTTCAAGATAGAGAGCTATTGCACCTGATACAACAGGTGTTGACATTGAAGTGCCGCTTTTGACTGTATAACCGTTGTAGCGGTTGTGACAGCTTATTATATTATGACCGGGAGCTAGAAGGTCAGGTTTACTTATGTTGCATTTTGTCGGTCCTTCCCCTGAATGGGACTTTGCACTGCTTCCATCGCTAGAATATATTAATAGAGCGTCACTTCCAACGGTTATAACATTTTCACATGTCCCGGGAAAGGTTATTGTGCCGGGACCGGGACCTGAGTTGCCGGCTGAGACGACAATGCATATCCCGATATTCCAAAGATGGTTGATGGCTGATGCAATCTCATCCTTCTCTTCGTTGCAGTCAGCCGTATCGGAGCCTATTGAAATGTTAACAATGTTAATGCCATAATTTATATAGTTTTGCTGTATCCATTGGCAGGCGTTAAGCAGCGAGTTCTTATCGCCGCTGCCTTTTTTGTCAAGAATCTTAAGCGATACAATGCGGCAGTCGGGAGCCATGCCTTTTAGTATTCCCTGACTTGAATATCCGTTTCCGGCAATAATTCCTGCCACATGGGTTCCGTGTGAGTTGTCATCATATGCATTTTTTCTGCCGTTTACAAAGTCGTGGAAGTAGGAAATGTGGTCGGCTAAGTCAGGATGGGGGTATATTCCGGTATCGAGAATTGCAGCGCAGCAGCCACGACCTGTGTAGGGGATGCTCTCAAGCCTGTAGATGTCATTGACACAGTAGGTTTTATTTTTTATATGCATGGAAAATGAGGCCTGCTAACGGTATGATTTTATATATTATATGCATTGCAATGAGAAAAAGTGCACTTGAGTTTAGTGATTGTTTATGATACAATCACAGCTATCAGCAGGAGGTAAGGAATGTTTATGAGAGAAGTCAGAATCGGCGAAATATACAGACATTTTAAGGGAAATCTCTACCAGATAGTTGCGGTAGCAAGACATTCCGAGACGAATGAGAATTATGTGGTTTATCAGGCATTATATGGGGACATGCAGGTATGGCTCAGACCATATGAGATGTTTGTCAGCGAAGTGGATCATGATAAGTATCCTCTTGTCAAGCAGAAGTACAGATTTGAACTGTTAAATACACTTGCAAATGTGGGAAACATGGCTGGCAAAGATATGCCGTACCCGGATACGGAAACGGCGGATATCGGACAGCCGCATATAGACACAAAGACTGAGGATAAAGCTGTTGTGGAATCAATGGCGGACAATAGTCCTGTGGACTCTGCAAATAAAGAGAACGACAATTATTCCGAGCTGGCCAGGCAGGGAGTTGATGTGCGACTTCTTGAATTTCTTGATGCACCTACATGTCAGGATAAGATTAATTATCTCAATCTTATAAGGGCTAATATTGATGATGAGCTTATCAATAATATTGCGGCTGCGATGGATATAACAGTGGATGACGGTCCGATAGATGCAAGGTTCTTCTCGCTTAGAAGCTGTCTTATGACTAAGGCAAAATATGAGTGTGTAAGAAGGTAATCAATACTTGCACAAAACTTTGCTAAATGTTAAGATATATATGTATGTACTATAAGATTCCTTGCTGCGCGGGAATACAGGTATATACAGCATAAAAAGACGCAGTGCGGAGGATATAATGAGAATAGCATTAATTAACGAGAACAGCCAGGCTGCTAAGAATGCCATGGTTTATGAGAATCTCAAGAAGGTTGCAGATGCTAAGGGCTATGAAGTAGTCAATTACGGAATGTATTCTGCGGACGATGCAGCACAGCTTACATATGTACAGTGCGGTATTTTAGCAGCGATTCTTCTCAACAGCGGTGCCGCTGATTTTGTTGTGACAGGCTGTGGTACAGGTGAGGGCGCTATGCTTGCACTCAATTCATTCCCTGGTGTATTATGCGGACATATTGTTGACCCTTCAGATGCATTTATGTTCAGCCAGATAAATGCCGGCAACGCTGTAGCGCTTCCTTTTGCAAAGGGCTTTGGATGGGGCGCAGAGCTTAACCTTACATATATTTTTGAGAAGCTTTTCGAGCAGGAGCCGGGTGGAGGTTATCCTAAGGAGAGAGTTGTGCCTGAGCAGCGCAATAAGAAGATATTAGATGAAGTTAAGAAAGTGACTCATACAGATATGCTCCATATACTTAAGAATATTGACCAGGAGCTTTTAAAGGGCGCTGTAAGCGGTGAGCATTTTGCCGAATATTTCTTTAAGGATTGCAAGGATGCACAGATAGCTGAGTATATCAAAGGCTTATTGGCATAATAGATGATAATATTATAGAGATAGTAATTTTTTCCTATATTATTTCTAAAATTTACCTAAACACTACGATTATACTGTTGCTTTTTGAAAAGTGATTATGTATAATAGCAAAAGAATGTGGTTAATCCATTTCTACCGATACATTATAAGAAAAGAGGTTTATGCAAGATGGCAAAGATCGATTTAAGCAAGTACGGCATCACAAGTACTACAGAAGTTGTCTACAATCCTTCTTATGAGTTATTATTTGAGGAGGAGACTAAGTCTTCTAACGAGGGTTATGAAGTAGGTAAGGAGAGCGAGCTTGGTGCAGTTAATGTTATGACAGGTATCTACACAGGACGTTCACCTAAGGATAAGTATATCGTTGTTGATGAGAACTCTAAGGACACAGTTTGGTGGACATCAGACGAGTACAAGAACGACAACCATCCTATGACAGAGGAGACTTGGGCAGCAGTTAAGGCTATCGCTAAGAAGGAGCTCTCCAACAAGAGACTTTTCGTAGTAGATGCTTTCTGCGGAGCTAACAAGGATACAAGAATGGCAGTTCGTTTCATCGTTGAGGTTGCTTGGCAGGCTCACTTTGTAACTAACATGTTCATTAAGCCTACAGCAGAGGAGCTTGAGAACTTCGAGCCAGATTTCGTAGTATATAACGCTTCTAAGGCTAAGGTTGAGAACTTCAAGGAGTTAGGTCTTAACTCTGAGACATGTGTGGCATTCAACATCACAAGCCGTGAGCAGGTTATCGTTAACACATGGTACGGCGGTGAGATGAAGAAGGGTATGTTCTCTATGATGAACTACTACCTTCCACTTAAGGGCATCGCTTCTATGCACTGCTCAGCTAACACAGATATGAACGGCGAGAACACAGCTATCTTCTTCGGTCTTTCAGGAACAGGTAAGACTACACTTTCCACAGACCCTAAGAGACTCCTCATCGGTGATGACGAGCACGGCTGGGATGACAACGGCGTATTCAACTTCGAGGGAGGCTGCTATGCTAAGGTTATCGGACTTGATAAGGAGTCTGAGCCGGATATCTACAATGCAATCAAGAGAAACGCTCTTCTTGAGAACGTTACAGTTGATGCAAACGGTAAGATTGATTTCGATGATAAGAGCGTAACAGAGAATACTCGTGTATCTTATCCTATTGATCATATTAAGAATATCGTACGTCCAATTTCTTCAGCTCCGGCTGCAAAGAATGTAATCTTCCTTTCAGCAGATGCATTTGGTGTACTTCCTCCAGTATCTATCCTCACAGAGGCACAGACACAGTACTACTTCCTTTCAGGATTTACTGCTAAGCTTGCAGGTACAGAGAGAGGTATCACAGAGCCTACACCTACATTCTCAGCTTGCTTTGGACAGGCTTTCCTTGAGCTTCATCCTACTAAGTATGCTGAGGAGCTTGTTAAGAAGATGGAGAAGAGCGGAGCTAAGGCTTATCTTGTAAATACAGGCTGGAACGGAACAGGCAAGAGAATTTCTATTAAGGATACTCGTGGTATCATCGATGGTATCCTTAGCGGAGCAATCAACAATGTTCCTACTAAGAAGATTCCTTACTTCAACTTTGAGGTTCCTACAGAGCTTGAGGGCGTTGATACAGGTATTCTTGATCCAAGAGATACTTATGCTGACGCTTCTGAGTGGGAGAAGAAGGCAGTTGACTTAGCCGGAAGATTCATTAAGAACTTCGCTAAGTATGAGGGAAATGATGCAGGTAAGGCATTAGTTGCTGCAGGTCCTCAGCTTTAATTAGAATTTCTTTGTTGATTGACAGAGAATACGATGAATAATGACCGGATGTGGTATATGCCACATCCGGTTTTTTGTATAATAAATTAGAATGTCAAAACGTGCCGATTTAGGCTATGAGTGTATAACGAGTTATGGTTATGCATATATCTTCGCTGTCCGAAGCAAGATGTTCTAAGGACTCTGGTAAATGCTTTTTATACTATCTAATGTGGCTGGCATGAGTGCCTGGTTTGACAAATAGCAGGATATATGATATTCTTTACAAAGTTTTATTTTAAGTGCTGACGAAGGGAGAACGTATTTTACATGAAAAAAAGGAGTTCACTGGATATCATATATAGTATTACGTCACAGCTTGCCATTATCGTATCATTGTTTGTGTGGCTGTTTGCGATAGCACCGTTCTCGTATTACAGTCAGACATGGACGGACGATGTTGTAAGGTTTGTGCACATCTGTAATATAATAAATCCTATTGTTTTTCTGATATTGCTTTCAATAACATTTTTTTGTGCGTTCAAGCTGAAGAAATTGGGCAGACCGGGGATGACAGCCATATGCTCGCTGATTATCTTTGTAGTGCATATTGTCATAAGAATTAATATGCTTGGAACATATCAATGGTCGGATGCTTCTTTATACTATTCGAGTATAGAAAAATTCGCATATTATCCAAATGGGCTTTTGGACAATTTTATTAAAAATGGATTTGTGTTAGCCCATATAGGTCATGGATTTATTTTTGTCACGATGCTTGGACAGCTTTTAAATGTTCCCAATGCCATGGGATTTCAGTATTCATATATGGTGATGGGGGCGGCTGCGGCAGTCTGCCTGTTCCATATATTTAAGGTGATATTCCCTAAGAAAAAGGACTATGTCTGTGCGATAGCAGCGTTCGTTGTGTCGGTTCATCCTATTTTTCTTGGGTTGTCTACAACGATACATATGGAGTATCCGTTGGCGGTTATGTTTATATATGTATTGTGTGCTTATCTGACAGGAAAATATATACTGATGTTGTTCTGGCTTGTGATGCTTGGAACATGCAAAGAAACAGGAGCTATGATGGCCTTTTCCATGCTTTTCTTCATAGTTGTATATGAAATGGTGTCATATATTAAGAAAAACGGAGGAATGAAGAGCACTCTTAAGAAGCTTAAGCCGGGACATTATATTGTTTTTGGAGTATTTATAGCGGCATGTGTGGCAGCGTTCGTAAAAATAATCAATATTCCTATGTGGGGTGGAGTTAGAATTATAGACGTATTGAAGGTTGGCGGAGAAGATACGATGAACTTTCAGTTTGAAAGAGAGCATTTTATGATGAAGGTCCGCCAGCTCTTTATACTTAATTTTTCATGGTTATGGGCTGTGATATTGTGTGTGTGTGTTATTGTCTATATAGCGGTTTCGTCAGTCAGAAAGCGCAAGGGGATGAATGTAAGAGCGTTCTCGTTCGTTTTGATACAGTATTTTGTATACACATTTTTTCTTCTGTTCTTTTTAGAGGCAAAGCAGACAAGATATAACATTCTGTCGGATACACTGTTCTTATTTATTACAATGGTTATGGTTATAAGAGTGCTTGACGGAAAAAGAGAGTATATTTGTGTGTCGGCAGTTATTGGTCTGCTTGCTTTCGTGGAGACATATCTGACCATTGACCCGGTTTCGCTTGCTGTATTTACGAGAGTCAATACGGGAAGGGTGCCTATGGTCTGGACTGCATCTACAAGGGATAAGTTTGAATACATGGATATCAATGTGGGTGATTTCGGATATTATAATTACCAGTACACAAGCATGGACAGAGCGGTTGACAAGATGCTTGACAGGGTTGATTATCAGGGCTGGTACAGGATTACATCGTCTTTTGTGGAATTGACGGAGGATCAGTTTGCGAGCGAAAACTTGTTATGGGATTCGGTACACAGGATACGTACTTACAGGAAGCCTGACGGTGAAGTGAATCTGCACGCGATACAGAGACTGCACTATACAGAAGAAATAGTATATCTTGACCATAGAAGTATATATGTTGAGATTCCGTGGTGCAGAAACCACACTGAGGAAGCGCTCGCAGCACTCGGAGAGGGCTACGATATTGATGGTCCATACACAACATCGGGTGGGCTTGGATGTTCACTTACGTACTATGTTTTATATCGTAAATAAAGAAAAATGTTGCTAAATATACTTTAATGTGGTATACTTTGTTCAGTTGAAAGATATAATAGCATTAGATAATTAATAGGTTTGAATCCTGGGGTGTACGACAATCTTACTTTTTTGAACCTACATTTACGTTCATGGGATTCCAATATTTATAAGTGGATGTCGGGCCTCCTTTTGCAGTGGATGGCTGAAGCTTATGTGAGGTTGCCCACCTAGCTTGAGCTAGGGCGTCAAAACTGTAGGAAACGGCATTTTGGGATATTAAGACAGCTTATTAATTTTCAAATAGAGTAGACTCCGAAAGGGGTCTACTTTTTCGTTTAAGCTAATACAATAGAGCATGTGGATTTGGTCATGCTGTCACAATACATGATAATGGGGGGATTTTGACGTGAAATATAAGTTTGAAGGAAGAGAAAGATATAAAACAAGTAGTCAGGCATCTGCTTATAGGTATATGCCAAGGAAGCTGCTGCCTGTTTTTATTGCTACGGCTATAATTGTAGGCTTTATTGTTTTTATTACTGTATTTCTTACACGCCAAAAAGACAATGGCAATTATATCAGCAGAGCGCTCGCATCGAGAATGCTTGTGCTTCTTGATATGGATAAGCCTTCCACAGCGGGCATAGCATCCGGAAAGGAAAATGCCGGGTACGATGCGGATAATCCGTTGTTATGGTATGTAAAGTATATGGATGAGTTAGATAATGATGGCTATATTGAGTGGAGCGATGATGAGTATTACGAGCAGGAGTTTGCATATAGTGCATTTACATATGGAGAGTTAAGAGAGTACCTTGTAAGTAAAGACTGGGATGTGTCGAATATGGTCGAGGAGACCGGAGTGGACATAAAGAGGGGAAAGGCATCTAAGAAAATTAAAAAGACTGAATTTGATAAGATATATGATTATATGGTGCTTGTAAATGGAAATGCAGGAGGAGTTGTAAGGCGTGAGCTTACGATTGTCGGAACACCGGCTAATATGACTGCTAAGCAGATAAGGCAGTTCGGCTCATGGAGCTGCGTTGCACAGGAAGGCGTATTTGACTTTGAAGGATTGACAATGGATGCATATTCTGACAGGAAGATATGTGTATTTTCAAGAGGAAACAGCGTTATATCGGTACTTGCAGTTGTAGATGATTCGGTCACATACAGCAATGTATGGCTGTGCAGTACGCAGGATAATAAGCTGGAAGCGTACATATCGGGTGTATACAGAGAGTTCGAGATTTCACCGCTTGAAAATGACTTTGAAAATACAATAGCAGACATTGGAATTGAGTCCGGAAAAGTAAAACAGCTTACAATAAAAAATGATACAATAAGCGGAAAAGTGCTTCGTGTGAGCAACACGGCAGTTGAAATTGACGGATACGGAAGCGTTGATATAGCTGATAATTTCCGTGTCTATAAAAATTATGGGATACTTGAGGAGAAAAGTATTGACGATATTTTAGTCGGCTATGAGCTTGCCGATTTTGTTGTCGCAGATGGAAAGATATGTGCGGCAGTAATCAAGAAGGAGCTTCATGCAGAAAATATCAGAGTACTTATTATGAATACAGGGTATGGTTCTATCTTTCACGACAGAGTGACACTGACATCGGATGCAGGCTTTGTCATACATAAAAAGGATGAAGACATAACGATTGCAGGTGGTGAGCTGGTTGATATCTATCCTGACAGCGAGTATATGTCCGAAGGCAGAATCACAATGACACCGATGGGACTTAATAGTACGATAACAGTGCTGAGTGTCGAGCGTTCTTATGGCAATCCGTATTATGGCGGAACACTTGAGATAGCATCTGAGGACAATGGACTTGTCATCGTAAATGACCTTCCGTTAGAGGAATATCTGTATCATGTTGTTCCGAGTGAGATGCCGGCAGGCTTTGGAGTTGAAGCTTTGAAGGTGCAGGCGGTATGTGCAAGAAGCTATGCATATATGCATATTATGAATAATTCATACAGAACTTACGGAGCACATGTAGATGACAGTGTGGGGTATCAGGTTTATAATAATATCAAGGAACAGCCTGATTCAACCCAGGCGGTGAAGGAAACCTATGGTCAGGTGATGAGAAGTGATGATGGGATTGTTGCGGCATATTATTATTCTACATCATGCGGATATATGTCGGATTTGTCGCTGTGGGGCGGTCAAAAAGGCGGAATATACAACGAAAAAACGGTCAATCCAGATGGAGAAAGCATTGATTTGTCCGATGATGAGAAGTTTAAAAAGTTCATAACTTCGGAAAATGAGACTGATTATGACTATGAATTTCCTTTTTACAGATGGAGCGTTGAGCTTGACGGGGATTATCTGACCGGCAGAATCAATGAATATCTTGGAATCAGACACGCATCGGAACCCGGAAATATCCTTATAAAAAACACAGCCGGAGAATATGTGTCCGTGGATAATCCGTATGTGGGTGACGTGCTTTCTTTTGAAACAGAAGAGAGAACATCCTCAGGTGCCATAAGAAAATTGATTATACATGGAACTGATGCTGATGCAATGGTGTGCGGTGAGCTGAATATAAGGTATGTTCTTGGACCGGGTGAAAATAAGATAATGACGCATACACAGACGGAAACGAGTTTTGATTTCCTTCCAAGTGCATATATATACATAGAAGAATTGTGCGATGATGGAGCTGTAAGCGGATACCGGATATCGGGAGGAGGCTATGGACACGGAATAGGTATGAGCCAGAATGCGGTATCGGCTATGGTGAAGAGGGGAATGAAGTATGATGATGTCCTTGAATTTTTCTATAATAATGTTGACATTGTGAATATATACTAGAAAAATGAATATTTAAAATTTCTTAAATCAAAGAAGCTGATATCTGTATGCAGACGGCAGCTTCTCTGATTGGGGATTTTTTATACTATACCTTGAAAATGTGCATTGATTTCAGCTCCGATAAAGAGCACATTCATGCATGCATACAACCACAGCATGATAAATACAAGTGTGGCAAGACTTCCGTATGTAACAGCAAAGCCCTTTGACATGTCTACATATATGGAGAATACATACGAAAATATACTCCAGCCAAGCGCTGTAAAGACTGCTCCGGGAAGCTCATGCCTGATTTTGGATTTGCGGTTAGGCACAACAATGTAGAGCACAAGAGAGAATAGTGTCAGCACGCCGATAAATATCAGGAATCTGAATCTGAGTATAAATTGTATTGCCGAACCTACTAACGGCCAATGGACATTAATAAGGTCTAACAGACGATTTCCGAATACCATCAAAACCAGAGAAAAAATAATAATCACAATGAGTGCGATTGTGTAGAGCATTGCATGGAAGCGCAGTACAAAATAGTTGCGGGACTCACCGCCTGTATCATACACATCATTAAGTCCCTGAATTATTGAGACAAAGCCTTTTCCGGCAGCCCATATCGCAGATACGGCAGTCACAGACAGAAGCGTGAAGGATGAACTGTGATATATCTCATTGATTATCGAGATAATGAGCGGCTGTGTCTTAGAAGGCAGCAGGTCATATACAAGTGTGAGCAGAAGGCTTTCAGTGATATTTGTATAATTAAGTATACATAAAAGCAGCATTATAAAAGGGAAGAAGCTCACAATTATAAAGAAAGAGGACTGGGCAGAGTACATATTTACCTTGTCCTTCTTCACTTTTGTGACAATTTCTGCTATCATTAAAATCAGTTTCATCATATGATTTGTTTCCTTTGCTAAAAGACATTCTGTCTATAGTATATGCTAAAGAAAACAAATTGACAATGAAAAAGTTAGATATGAACAAATAATGTATTTGTATACAAATCCAGAAATATTAAATTATAGTAATAGAAAGCGGATGGCAATGAAAAAGATAGTTAACTCAATTTATGACATTTATTCCGAGAAGCTTCCAAAAAGCTTTGATGGAGTGAAGATAGTGATGCTCAGCGACCTGCATGACAATGTGTACGGTATCTCATTGGAGAAGCTTTATAGGATGATTGAGGAGCAGCAACCGGAGTTTGTTATAGTTGCGGGGGATCTGCTTACAAGAAAACACTCCGATGGCTCAGATGAGGTTGTGGCACTCTTAAAAAGGCTGGCAGATAAGTATCCTGTATTCTTTGCAAACGGCAACCATGAGACTAAAGTTAAGATATATACAGAAAAATATGGCGACAGATATGACAGACTGATGGATGCCCTTAAGAATGCCGGAGTAAAAATCTTAAATAACAAGCATATTGATTACAGAAAAAACGGTGAGATTATACACATATATGGTCTGGAGATTGATAAGGATTTCTTTCTTATCAGGAACCGTCCAAAGATGGAGGATGACTATATATCGAGTGTTATAGGAGAGAAGATTGACGGTTTTGGAATCTTAATCGCTCATAATCCCATGTATTTTGAGCAATATGCGGCGTGGGGAGCTGATTTGGTGTTTTCAGGGCATGTGCATGGAGGAATAATAAGACTTCCGTTTGTGGGAGGAGTGCTTAACCCTGATTACAGCCTTTTTCCGCATTATGACGGAGGAATGTTTGATAAAGAAAAAAGTGTGATGCTTCTTGGAAGAGGACTTGGCACACACACGATAAATGTGAGGATAAATAATCCTCCGGAGCTTGTAACGGCTGTACTTCATACAAAGGAGCGCAATGGCTGATAAGATACTTACGAAATAAATGGAGAATGGCTGTGCTAATTTGCTACTTGTCATAGATGAGATTTTGCGGTATGATTATTAAATATGGGTTACTGTGTCAATATAGAACGGAGACAGAACCCGGATTCCTTGACAAAGGTAGGAGACAGATGGCTATTCCGATAAAACTTGAGGTGTTCGAAGGTCCGCTTGACCTTTTATTGCACCTTATTGATAAAAACAAAGTTAATATTTATGATATACCGATTGTGCTTATCACGCAGCAATATATGGAATATGTCAACGGCATGGAAAAAAAGGATCTGAATGTAGTCAGTGAATTCTTGGTCATGGCGGCAACACTTCTTGACATCAAGTCTAGGATGCTTTTACCTAAGGAAGTTAATGAGGATGGCGAAGAGCAGGATCCCAGAGCTGAGCTTGTTGAGAAGCTTCTCGAATATAAAATGTACAAATATATGTCATATGAGCTCAAGGATATGTATATTGATGCAGATAAGTCGATGTACAAAATGCCGACCATACCTAAGGAGATTATGGCTTATAAGCAGCCGGTGAATCTTGAGGAGCTTGTAGGTGATATGAATCTGGCGAAGCTGCGGGCAATATTTGACGATATCATGAAGCGGCAGGAGAACAGAGGTGACCCTATAAGAAGCAGGTTTGGCAGAATTGAGAAAGAGGAAGTAAGCCTTGAAGAGAAGATGATATATGTAAGGAATTATATCATGGTGCATGAGCATTTTTCGTTTAAGGAGCTTCTTGGCATGGCATCTAGCAAGGTGCAGGTTATTGTGACATTCCTTGCTGTTCTTGAGCTTATCAAGATGGGAAATATTACTGTGGAACAGGAAAATCGTGAGGATGATATTGCGATTACGGTTAAAAGCACAGATTTTGATGAGACAATGTTTGCCGGGGAGGAGAATACACAGGCATGAGTATAGATAAAATGTATGCAGCCATTGAAGCGATACTTTTTACCATGGGAGAATCGGTTGAGACATCTAAGATAGCTGCTGCAATAGAACAGGATATCCCTACAACGGTAAAGCTTATACATCGTTTGATGGAGCGGTATGACAAGCAGGACAGAGGAATTAAGATTATAGAGTTGGGTGACAGCTTCCAGCTTTGTACCAAGGCTGAGACATATGAATATATTATAAGAGTTGCATCGCAGCCTAAGAAGCAGGTGCTTACGGATGTGCTCTTAGAGACACTTTCGATTATCGCATATAAGCAGCCTATCACGAAGCAGGAGATAGAAGGAATAAGAGGCGTAAGCTGCGACCATGCTGTCAATAAGCTTGTAGAGTATGGGCTTGTCGATGAAGTCGGAAGGCTTGATGCTCCCGGACGCCCGATTTTATTTGGAACAACGGAAGCATTTTTACGAAGCTTCGGCGTGAGAAATGTCGATGAACTTCCTGTTATCAGCCCCGACAAGGTGGAAGTATTCAGAAAAGAAGCAGAAAATGAGACTGATGAAGTGCAGGAAGATACACAAAAACATGAAGCTGCGGACGCAGAAAAAGACAGCGTCGAAGAGCTTGATCTGCAAATTTAAATAACATAATATAAAGGAGTAAACACATGGAAAGAAAAAATGTATGGTCTGTATCAGATGCAGCCAAGAAGGAAATGATATTCAAGTTTTGTGAGGATTACAAGAAGTATATTTCCGATTGTAAGACAGAGAGAGAATGCGCAGCCGAAGCGGTTAAGATTGCAAAGGCAGCAGGCTACAGAGATTTGAAGGAAGTTATTGCCGAAAACGGAAAGTTAAAGACAGGTGACAAGGTATATGCATGCCATATGGGTAAGACACTTGCTCTTTTTAATATCGGAAAAGAGCCGCTTGAGAATGGTATGAAGATTCTCGGAGCACATATCGACTCTCCTAGGATTGATATAAAGCAGAATCCGTTATATGAGGATTCGGACATGGCTCTTCTTGACACTCATTACTATGGTGGAATCAAGAAGTATCAGTGGGTGGCACTTCCGCTTGCAATGCATGGAGTTGTTGCGCTTAAGGATGGAACAACAGTGAATGTTGTAGTGGGCGAGGACAAGGATGATCCTGTTCTTGGAGTTACAGACCTGTTGATTCATCTTGCAGCAGAGCAGATGGAAAAGAAGGGTGCTAAGGTCGTAGAGGGTGAGAATCTTGATATCCTTATCGGAAGCATACCTGAAAAGGAAGAAGATAAGAAGGATGACAAGGATGCGAAAGCAAGCGTAAAGACAGCGATGCTTCGTATATTCAAGGAAAAGTATGGCATTGAGGAAGAGGATTTCTTTTGTGCTGAGCTTGAGGTTGTTCCGGCAGGCCCTGCAAGAGATTACGGTATGGACAGAAGCATGATTATGGGATATGGCCATGATGACAGAGTATGCGCATATACTTCACTCATAGCTATGCTTGATGTCAAGGATGTAGATAAGACAAGCGTATGTCTCTTAGTTGACAAGGAGGAAATCGGAAGTGTAGGTGCAACAGGTATGCATTCTAAGTTCTTCGAAAATATGGTTGCGGAGGTTCTTAACTGCCTTGGCGATTATTCTGAGATTAAGCTTAGAAGAGCACTCACCAACTCTAAGATGCTCTCATCCGATGTAAGCGCTGCATTCGATCCATTATATGCATCCGCATTTGAGAAGAAGAATGCCGCATTCCTCGGTAAGGGTATGGTATTTAATAAGTTTACAGGTTCAAGAGGAAAGTCCGGAAGCAACGATTGTAATGCAGAGTTCTTAGGTGAGCTTAGAAGCGTGCTTGAAAAGCATGAAGTAAATTACCAGTCAGCAGAGCTTGGAAGAGTAGATGTAGGCGGCGGCGGAACAATCGCATACATTCTTGCACAGTATGGCATGGAGGTTGTAGACTCAGGAATACCTGTACTTTCAATGCATGCACCTTGGGAGATTGTAAGCAAGGCTGACGTATACGAGACAATGCTTGGCTACAAGGCATTCCTTATTGGATAATATATATTGCATATGTACAGGGTGCTGTATAAAAAAGTTATATAAAAATTATGAAATATATTAAGTACACAAAAGTGCGATGTAATATATTTTGATGGAGAACAGATATGAAGTGGAAGAAATTCAGGATAACAACAACGACTGCCGCCGAGGATTTAGTGAGTGGCATGCTGATTGAACTTGGAATTGACGGAGTGCAGGTAGAAGACAATGTACAGCTTTCTGATAAAGACACTAAAGCCATGTTCATTGATATACTGCCTGAACTCCCTCCTGATGAGGGAATAGGCTATGTAAGCTTCTATATTGATGAGGACGATGCGACAGAAGAACTCATGGAGAGCGTAAAAAAAGGACTTGAGGAGCTTGGGGACTTCGTGGATGTAGGTGCATGCACTATAGAGGAGTCGGAGACAGAGGATAAGGATTGGGTAAATAACTGGAAAGAATACTTTAAGCCGTTTATGGTGAAAGATATCGTCATAAAACCTACTTGGGAGAGTGTTCCCGATGACATGAAGGGAAGAATGGTTGTCAATATAGATCCGGGAACAGCTTTCGGAACAGGCATGCATGAGACGACACAGCTTGTCATAAAGCAGCTTGAAAAATATGTTACATCTGAGACGGATCTGCTCGATGTAGGAACAGGAAGCGGTATCCTTGCAGTTATAGCCAAGATGCTTGGAGCAAGAAGCATTATCGGAACAGACCTTGACGAGAATGCTATCACGGCAAGTGCTGAGAATATGGAAGCTAACGGCTTTAAACCGGATATTTTCAGAGTCATTCAGGGAAATATTATAGATGACAAGGCAGTGCAGGATGAAGTCGGATATGAAAAATATGACGTAGTCACAGCGAATATTCTTGCGGATGTCATCATGCCATTGTCTAAGGAAATCGCACAGCATATAAAGCATGGCGGAGTCTTTATCACATCGGGAATTATTGATATGAAGGAAGAGGCTGTAAAAAATACAATCATGGAAAATCCTGAGTTTGAGATAGTGGATATCTCTCATCAGGGAGACTGGGTGTCAATTACGGCTGTCAGAAAATAGAGTTAGAGAGATAAAAGATGTATCATTTCTTTGTTGAAGAAAATCAGATAACGGATGAAAAAATATATATAAACGGAGCGGATTATAATCATATTAAGAATGTAATCCGCCTTAAAGCAGGCGATGAGGTCATGGTAAGTTTGCGAAGCTCACAGATAGGAGAAAAATCATGCAATTTTATGTGTGAGCTTGCGGAATATACCGATAGTGATGTCGTGTTTGATATTACCGACAAAGATGCGCTTGATACCGAACTTCCGTGTCAGGTCATACTTTATCAGGGACTTCCTAAGAGCGATAAGCTCGAATTTATTATACAAAAAGCGGTTGAACTTGGAGCTGTGCAGATTGTGCCGGTAGCTATGAAACGCTGTGTTGTCAAGCTTGATGACAAGAAAGCGGCTGCAAAGCTGCCAAGATGGAATGCCATAAGCGAGAGCGCCGCAAAACAGAGTAAACGCTCAATCATACCTAAAGTCCGGCCTGTGATGAGCTATGCGGCCGCGCTTAATGAGGCAGCTAAGTGCGATATAAGTTTTGTGCCTTATGAAAATGAAAAAGGAATGGCAGAGACAAGAAGGCTGGTAAGCTCTATATCTGCCGGGAACACAGTTGCCGTGTTCATAGGCCCTGAGGGTGGCTTTGAGGATGATGAGATAGAGGAAGCAAGAAAGCTTGGCATGCACACGGTCACGCTTGGAAAGCGCATACTCAGAACGGAAACGGCAGGAATCGCTTTTCTTTCAATGCTTGCGTATGCATTGGAATGATTTTATTTATGATGAAATGTACCGTCACACGGCGGACAGATAAGGAATATTATGAAATCGGAAATTTATTTGGATAATTCGGCTACAACGGCGGTATATCCTGAAGTTGTAGAGCTTATGAGCAGGATTATGCTTGAGGATTATGGAAATCCTTCATCGAAGCATAACAAAGGCGTTGCGGCTGAGCATTATATAACACAGGCAAAGGAGACGCTTGCATCAATACTTAAGTGTGACAAGAAGGAAATTCTTTTTACATCGGGCGGTACAGAGTCCGACAATATGGCATTTATAGGAACTGCAATGGCTAACAGGAGGCGTGGGAATCATATAATCACTACAATGATTGAACATCCGGCTATTCTGGAGACTACTGTATTTCTTGAAAAAAACGGGTTTGAGATAACATATCTTCCTGTAGACTCTACAGGCTGTGTAAAGCTTGATGCGCTTAAGGATGCACTTCGCCCTGAGACTATCCTTGTGTCGATAATGTATGCTAACAATGAAGTGAGCGCAGTGGAGCCTGTAGCGGAGGCGGCAGCTATCGTAAAAGAGTATAATCCGGAGATTGTATTTCATACGGATGCGGTACAGGCATTTGGAAAATATAGGATTATACCTAAGAGAGAGAATATTGACCTCATGTCTGTAAGCTCACATAAGCTTCATGGTCCTAAGGGTGTCGGCTTTTTGTATATTAAGGATAAGACAAAGATAAATCCAATAATATTCGGCGGCGGACAGCAGAAAGGCATGCGTTCAGGTACAGAGAACGTGCCGGGAATCGCCGGCATGGCTCTCGCAGCAAAGATGTGTTATGACAATTTTGACGAAAAGATTGAAAGACTCTATGAGTTAAAAGAATATTTTGTTGAAAAAGTGCTTGAGATTCCGGGAACGACTTTCAATGGAAGAAGAGGACATGAAGGCACACCGCATGTGATAAGCATAAGTTTTGAGGATGTGCGAAGCGAAGTGCTGCTGCATGCACTTGAAGATAAAGGAATATATGTATCATCGGGTTCGGCTTGCTCATCTAATAAGCCGGCTCTGTCAGGCACACTAAAAGCTATCGGAGTTAAGAATAATCTCCTAGATTCCACTATACGTTTCAGTCTATGCACTATGAATACCAAGGAAGAGCTTGACAGGGCAGTGGAGGCACTGTGCGAGCTTGTGCCTATGCTTAGAAAATACACAAGACATTGAGATTTCATGATATTAAAATTGCATGATATTTTAGTAATATATAGATTCGATAGGAAATAGTTACAGGATATCCGATATTAAGACTATAATACACATAACATTATCCGGAAGGAGGAAATATGTACAAGGCTTTTTTAATAAAGTACGGTGAGATAGGTACAAAAGGAAAGAACAGATATATATTTGAAGATATGCTTGTCCACCAGATACGCCATGCTCTAAAGAAGGTTGACGGCACTTTTGATGTCACAAAAGAGAATGGAAGAATATATGTTGAGGGAACAAGTGAATTTGATGATGAGGATGCTATCAATGCATTAAAGAAGGTGTTTGGCATTCTCTGGATATGCCCTATGCTGCAGGTTAAGGATGAAGGCTTTGATAAGCTTGCACAGGATGTTGTCGATTACCTCAGGACAATGTACAAGGGAAAGAAGATGACATTCAAGGTAAATGCAAGACGTGCAAGAAAGAATTATCCGCTTGATTCAATGGGAATCAATATGGCTATGGGTGAGAAGATTCTTGATGCAATGCCTGAGATGACAGTGGATGTCCACAATCCCGATATCTATGTGAATATTGAGATAAGAAGCAGAATAAATATATATACAGAGCTTATTCCGGGACCGGGCGGAATGCCTGTAGGCACCAACGGAAAGGCAATGCTTTTGCTGTCAGGCGGTATAGACAGTCCTGTAGCAGGCTACATGGTTGCAAAAAGAGGTGTCAAGATTGATGCTGTATATTTCCATGCTCCGCCATACACCAGCGAGAGGGCAAAGGAGAAGGTTATAGATTTAGCGAGAATAGTTACACAGTATTCAGGGCCTATCAATCTTCACGTTGTCAATTTTACGGATATACAGCTCTATATCTATGAGAAATGTCCTCATGATGAGCTTACAATCATTATGAGACGATATATGATGAAGATTGCAGAGCATTTTGCAAAAGAATCAGACTGTCTTGGACTTGTCACAGGTGAGAGCATCGGACAGGTTGCAAGCCAGACAATGCACAGTCTTCTTGTCACGAATGCAGTATGTGAGCTTCCTGTAATAAGACCGCTTATAGGCTTTGACAAACAGGAGATTATAGATATATCTGAGAAAATCGGAACCTACGAGACATCTATACTTCCATATGAGGATTGCTGCACGATATTTGTCGCAAAGCATCCTGTGACTAAGCCTAACAGGAAGGTTATAGAAAAGTCAGAGCTTAAGCTTTCGGAGAAGATAGATGAGCTTGTAAAGACAGCAATTGAGACAACGCAGACAATCTGGGTTGAATAAAAATATACAGGGTAAATAAAAGAATATTTGTTAGATTTGCCGGATTCTTAACCTGCATCAGAGCGTCTAAGCGGCATAATCAGGTTCTGCTTAGAGATGTGTTCCTGGTCGGAGAACTTTTGTATAATAGGATATTTCGATGGAATCATCGATGAAATTTCCTATTATACAAAAAAGGATTCTGCAATGCAGAACCCTTTTAAATATTACCTTATGAAAGCTATGTAAAAATGCAGCTTATACAAGATATGGAGCGAGAACTGAAAGAATGGTATCAACGTTCTCCTCAGCATGAATATTCAGGTCGATAGGCTTGCTGAGGTCAAGGGAAAAGATACCCATAA
>ERZ1106915.353-NODE-353-length-71619-cov-29.661953_pt1 | contig 71619 bp, 50 predicted proteins | sample MGYA00403653_ERZ1106915 | MGnify/ENA primary metagenome ERZ1106915 (study PRJEB35170, sample SAMEA104062404) | human gut metagenome | biome: human gut; feature: human-associated habitat; material: faeces | place: Denmark | collected 2012-06-06 ...
TTATAGGTATAGTCTTAGGAACTCTTATAGCCACAGTCAGGGTCATACCTAAATACAAGGTATTGCCGCGTGTGCTTAACGGAATATGCAGCTTCTATGTGGGGCTTTTCAGAGGAACGCCTATGGTTGTGCAGCTCCTCGTATTTTATTATGTTCTTCTTCCTATTATCGGTGTGAAGATGACGGGTGTTCAGGTGTCGATGATGGTATTCGGTCTTAACAGTGCGGCTTACATATCTGAGATTATGCGAAGCGGTATCATGTCGGTCGATGCAGGACAGCTTGAAGCGGGAAGGGCAGTGGGACTCAGCTTCTCTGTTTCTATGGTTAAGATTGTTATTCCACAGGCAGTCAAGAACATTCTTCCTACGCTTGGCAATGAGTTCATTGCACTCATCAAGGAGACATCGGTAGTGAGCTTCGTCGGCGCGGCGGATTTGTATGTCGCATTCAACTATATAGGAAGCAACAGCTATGAATTTATGGTGCCATATCTTGTAATGGCGATAATTTATATTGTAATCGTGCTTTTGATAAGCGGTGGAATTAAACTTATGGAAAGGAGCCTGAGAAAGAGTGATAGACGTAATTAATCTTGAAAAGCATTTCGGGAGCAGTAAGATATTAAAGGGAATCAACCTCACCGTAAATAAGGGAGATATCCTCGTTGTTATCGGACCATCGGGCTCCGGTAAGAGCACCTTTCTGCGCTGTCTCAACTGTATGGAGGATCCTACGGGAGGCCAGATTATCTTTAACGGTGTCGATATCGCTGATATGAAGGTCGATATCAATATTCACAGGAGACATATGGGAATGGTGTTCCAGCACTTTAATCTGTTCTCCAACAAGACGGTTATACAGAATATTATGCTCGCGCCGGTGTATGTACAATGTCAGGAATTAAGGAAGGCGAAGCGTAAGAATGCCATTACCGGATTCACCAATATATTCAGGGGCAAGGAAAATAAAAAGCAGCTCATACCGGTAACAACCACCAAGACTGAGATAAAGAAGAAGGCAAGGGAGAATGCCATGAGTCTTCTTGGAAGAATCGGATTGCAGGACAAGGCAGATGTGTATCCGTCGACATTGTCGGGTGGACAGAAGCAGAGAGTGGCAATAGTCCGTGCACTTGCCATGAATCCGGATGTTATTCTTTTTGATGAGCCTACGAGTGCACTTGACCCCGAGATGGTAGGCGAGGTACTTGACCTTATGAAGGCTCTTGCAAAAGAGGGAATGACAATGATTATAGTTACACATGAGATGGGATTTGCCAGAGAGGTTGCCAACAGGGTAATCTTTATTGATGACGGCCAGATACTAGAGAGTGCTCCGCCTCAGGAGTTTTTCTCCAACCCTAAGAATCCGCGTCTCAAGGAGTTTTTATCAAAAGTTCTTGCGTAGCAAGAGCTTTTTGTTCTTGCGTAGCAAGAGCTTTTTGTTCTTGCGTGGCAAAGGTTTTTGTGACAGTTGTACACACTATAAATGCATTTTCAGAAGATAACTATAGGGTGGTGTGTGCGGGTAAGGAGATATATACTCCTGTAGGTGCATAGCTGCCTGAAAAGCCAGGAATGTAAAGTATGGGAAGCTTAACAACCGAAACGTAAAGAAAAGAGGGATGATATGGCATTTGTTGAGTGCAGGCATGTGAAGAAGACGTATCAGATGGGAGAAGTGACTATTACGGCACTTCAGGATGTGAATTTTGAGATTGAGAAGGGAGAGTTCTGCGTCATTGTCGGAGCCTCGGGAGCCGGAAAGACCACCATTTTAAATATTATCGGTGGCATGGATACGCTTACGGAGGGCGAGGTAATTCTTGATGGAAACAGGATATCGGACTACAAGCCTAAGCAGCTTACAACCTACAGAAGATATGATATTGGCTTTGTGTTCCAGTTCTATAATCTTGTCCAGAATCTGACGGCGCTTGAGAATGTCGAGCTGGCTTCACAGATATGCAGGGAGCCTATCGATGCCATGACGGTGTTAAAGCAGGTGGGGCTTGAGAACAGGGCTTCCAACTTCCCGGCACAGCTATCGGGCGGAGAGCAGCAGAGAGTGGCGATTGCGAGAGCTCTTGCAAAGAATCCTAAGCTGCTGCTGTGCGATGAACCGACCGGAGCACTCGACTATGCCACGGGCAAGCAGGTGTTAAAGCTTTTGCAGGATACCTGCCGCAGGGACGGCAAAACGGTGGTGGTCATAACCCATAACAGCGCTCTCACTGCCATGGCGGACAGGGTGATAACCGTGAAGAATGGAACAGTAACGTCCATGGTTAAGAATGAACACATTGTTCCGGTGGAGGATATTGAGTGGTAAGGAGGGGTGTATGATATGAAATCAGCGATGAAAAAGACCTCACTCCGTGAGATAAGGCATAGTCTGGGAAGGTATCTTGCGATATTTTCGATAGTGGCACTGGGCGTTATCATGTTCGCCGGACTTAAGGTGTGCAGGGAAGACATGGTTGCCACGGCGGATAAATATTTTTCCGATACGGCATTATATGATTTCAGAGCACTCTCGACGCTGGGCTTTGATATTGATGATGTGGAGGCGCTAACACAAGCCGATGGCGTAAAGTACGCGCAGGGCGGCATAAATCAGGCTGTGCTGCAAACGCTTGAGGATGGAAGAGAATGTGTGAGTGCCACATATTCGCTGTTAGACAACATCAATATTCCTGAGCTTGTTGAGGGCAGATTCCCGGAAAATGACAGGGAATGTATAGTCGACAGCAAGTACTATGGAAGCGGATATATAGGAAAAGAATTTATCATATCTGATAGCAACACGGACGATGTGAAGGACGCCTTTAAATACAGCACCTATAAGATAGTGGGGCGCGTGCAGTCACCCCTGTATCTCAACTTCGAGCGCGGAACAGCTTCGGTTGGCAATGGCAGTGTGTCGAGCTTCGCATATTTCCTGAGGGGTGCGTACACAGCGGAGTATGATAACGAGATATACATAAAGATGGATTCTGATGCGGTAATATATTCGGATGAGTATGATTCGTACATTGATTCACACACCGATGTACTTAAGGCTTCCGTGCAGGCAATTGCGGATAAGAGGTATGACAGGCTCTACAGTGAGGCTGCCGGCAAGATAGAGGACGCGAAAGAGGAGCTTGAAGACGAACTTGCGAAGGCACGTAAGGAGTTGGACGATGCTTACACCAGGCTTCAGGACTCTGAAAAGGAGCTTGATGAGAAGCAGAGTGAGGTGGATGCAGCACGTCAGGCACTTGAGCTGGCCGGAATGAATACGGAGGGCATGTTTGATGATGCACAGTCGCAGCTTGATGAGGCCCGCAGGCAGCTTGAGGATGGATATGCAGAGTATGCTGATGGAGTTAAGGAGCTTGAAGCTGAGAGTGCCGAGGCACAGGCAGAGATTGACGATGCACAGAGTAAGCTTGACGAGCTGAAGAAGCCGACGGTGTATCTTCTTGACAGGAATACCAATGCAGGCTATGCAGGCTTCGACAATGATAGCAATATAGTCAATCAGGTTGCGGCGGTTTTTCCGATATTCTTTTTTGCTGTTGCAGCGCTTGTGTGCATGACCACCATGACGCGGATGGTAGAGGATGAGAGGACACAGATAGGAGTGCTTAAGGCTCTTGGCTACAGTGAGGGTGCTGTCATGGCAAAGTATCTGTTTTATTCTGGTTCGGCGGCGGTGGGAGGCTCAATATTCGGATATGTGGCAGGCAATCTGTTGTTCCCGAAGGTAATCTGGATGGGTTACGGAATGTTGTATGACTTCGCTGAGCTTACATACGTCTGGGATATAAGAATAGGGATAATATCAATTGCGGCGGCGGTGCTCTGCTCAATGGGAGCGACATATTTTTCATGTGCCGCACAGTTCCACAGCTCACCTGCCATGCTGATACGCCCTAAGGCACCTAAGAGCGGAAAGAGGATTCTGCTGGAGCGTGCAGGATTTATCTGGAAGAGACTCAGCTTTTTGAAAAAGGTCTCCATAAGAAATGTTTTCAGGTACAAAAAGCGTTTCATTATGATGATAATGGGAATTGGCGGCTGCAGTGCACTTGTTGTTGCTGCACTCGGACTTAAGGATTCCTTTAGCGATATTGTAAGTGCACAGTACCGTGAGATATCTGTATATGATATGACACTTACCCTTGGGGAGGCAGCGGATGAGACGGAAAGGCAGCAGCTTGGAGATGAATTTGAGGAGTATTTTGACAGCTATGCCTTTCTTAACTCTTCGACGATGGATATCGTGAGCGGCAGCAATAAGAAGTCCTCTAATATCATAATTCCTGAGAATGAGGAGGATTTTAAAAAGCAGTACAATTTCTTAAGCTATAAGAGCGGTGAGGCACTCACATACCCTGCAGAGGGAGAGGCGATACTTACAAGGAGACTTGCAAAGATACTTGGAGTGAAAAAGGGCGATACACTGACAATTACGGATGATGATTTTAACACTATGACGGTCACGGTTGCCGCTGTATGTAAGAATTATGTGTTCAACTATGTTTTTATCGCCAAGGAGACTTATTTATCGGCTTATGGGCATGAGCCGGAGTACAGAACAATATATGCCTCACTGAGGAATGGAAGGGACGCACATCAGACAGTGGCGGACCTGCTGTCCACGGACGATGTGAGTTCGGCAGGTGTCAATGCGGATACGGAGAGCCAGTTCAACAATATGATATCGAGCATAAATTATGTGGTGCTCCTTGTAATCGTGCTTGCTGCTGCGCTTGCGTTTGTTGTGCTTTATAACCTTACGAACATAAATATTACCGAAAGGATAAGGGAGATTGCAACAATCAAGGTGCTGGGCTTCTATTCATGGGAGACAGCTTCGTATGTGTTCAGGGAGAATTTTATCTTAACCGGAATAGGAGCGCTGTTAGGTCTTGGTCTTGGAAAGCTTCTGCACATGTTCATCATGGAGTGCATCAATGTTGAGGCTGTATACTTTGAGAGCAGGGTAACGCTCACGAGCTATATATTAAGTGTTGTGCTCACTTTTGTATTTGCTATAGCTGTAAATCTGCTTATGTATTTTAAGCTTAACAAAATCAATATGGCAGAGTCACTTAAGTCGGTTGAATAAAATAAATATTGATATCATACATTATTATTTAGATGTAATATTAAAAACAGGGAGGCTAATCGGCCTCCCTGTTTTTACTTCGTATCCAGTTGTATTTTTTGATAAGTTCCTCGTCCGTGCTTCCGGTGAAGAAGTAGTAATCAAAATACTGTGCCTCGTCTAGGGCAATGAAGGTTCCGTAGGTTGGTATGCTGTTAAAGAGCACCGTAAAGTCATGGCTTATCGCCAGTCCGTAGCCTTTATCAGATATGACACAAGGAGCTTTCAGCCTGCTCTTTCCGAAAGATATATATCTTGCAACGCGGTTGAGCGGAAGCTGGTCGCGGTTGCTTGCACCGAAGGCGTAGAGCTTCTGTGTAATGTCAAAGTCGAAGAAGCATATACTTCTGTTTTTGGTTGTCTCTAAGATATGTCCCGGCTGCTTTTCGTTTAAGAGTACGTTTTTATCCTTGTCGCAGAAGCTTATAAGCCCATTCTTCTTGTCAATCCGAAGGTAGAGCGCAGAGGTGGCGAGCAGAACCGTGTCCGGAGTGTCTTTGAATTTCCATTTATCGGTGGTCTTTCTGTTCTCAATGCATTTCGCCTCAGGTATCTGGGCTCCTGCCCTGTGGTAGCTCACACGCACCATTGAAGAAGCATAAGGGGTGAGCGTGAGCGTTGCGTTGATACTGTCGAGGATGAGGCTGTTGCCCTCACGTCTTACTGCTCTGAACGGATATGCTGCCATGCGGTTCGGATTCTGCTTAAGTAAATCCATCTTCGGAACAGAGCCGAAGGTGTATTCCGACATGCACATAATCTTGTTGCTGTAGTCGACAGCCTTGCCCGGAGCTGCGGGCGGTGTAGTGTATGGCATGGCAGGGTAAGGTGAAGCTTTTCGTGCTGCCGGAGCCTTATATTTTCCCGAAAGGTCTGCCGCTGCGGAAGCCGGGAAGGTTCTCTTTGCGTCCGGTGTGGCAGGATTTGTTCCGGCTGCTGAAGCATCGGCCTGTTCATCTTCGCCGGAAACGGCTGTGGCAGGCTGGATGGAGCTGAACGTCACAGTCTTTCGCACTCTGTTAGGCTGCATGTTCTCTGCGTCAAACACAGCATTTCCTACTGAATCGGGGATAGGCTCTGCAATCAATGGCGTGAGTGTTCCGGTGTGGTAGACGGCAAGCTCATGGAGAGCACGGGTTGCCGCTACATAGAGGAGCTTCACATTGGCATCGCATGCCGGATACGCGTCAATGTCAGGATTCATAAGTATGCAGCAGTCGAATTCCAGTCCCTTGGTGTAGGTGATTGGAAGAACCATTGTCCCGGTGTCAAATTCCATCGCGTCAAAGTCATTGACCTGAGTGTATTCCGAAAGCTCATTGGCGGCTGCTCTTGAGGTATCAATATCAGGGCAGATTATCGCTATCGTCTCATAGCCGGCTTCCTTCCAGGCATTGATTTTGGCAGCGGTATTCCGGATAAGCTCATTATCATCTGCAAAAGCCGCTATCTCCACGTCCCTGCCGTGCCTTATAATCGGCTCAACAGGGTAGATTGAGAAGGTTCCGTGCCTTAATATGTCCGTTGCAAAGTGTGATATCTCAACAGTGTTGCGGTAGCTCTTCCGCAGAAGATTGAAGCTGTCATATTCGCCGGTGAGGAAGTTGGCGGTGAGCTCAGTCCAGTCATTCAGCCCGTGTTCATAGTGGATATTCTGTGCGACATCACCCATTATTGTGTAGGTACAGCCGCGCATGCAGTAGTGCAGGCTCATATATGCCATCATCCCGAAGTCCTGTGCCTCATCTATGACAACATGATGTGCCTCCTCAATAGGGTCATTTTCCTTGGTACGCTTGTAGATGTAGGCTAGGGCGGCGAGGTCATATAAATCAGGAGCTTCAGCGTCATAAGGGAACACGGTGCCGTATTTTTTCTCCTGGGATTTCAGAAAATCGGAGTATATGCCGTATGTGGAGTATTTCCACTTCTTAGGTCCGAAGTACTGGCGGTAGAAGCGCGTGAGAGCCTTCTTTTCCTCCGGTGAGTACCGGATTTCCTTTCCCGTGAGTTCATTCTCAAGGCGCGAAAGTATGCGGCTGTTGAGGTGCTCTATCTTAAGCTGTGTAGATAGCTGTGGGTTTTCATCAAGGAACGCTGTGATGGACTGGGATGTGAGCAGGGTGACACAGACGTCATGTTCGAGAAGCACATTCTCATTCGATTTGAGGATGACATCCCTTGTGTCGATGACATTTCTCTCAAAATTATTGCAGAACGCCTCAAGCTCACGAAACCATGTGAGGGTGCCGCGCTTTAAGGAGGCAGGGTATGCTGTGGACGGCATGGCGAGCGGAGCAATATTCTGGGTGTCTCTGTCCCAGTCCTCATACAGAAGTCTCACAAAAAGCTCCTCCATTGTCATCTGGCGGACACCGTTTACGTCTAAGTCCGGCAGGACACTGGTAATGTAATTTAGGAGAAGCTTGTTGCTCCCGACAATGTAAAAATCTGCCGGCTTAAAGTCTTTCTCATAGTTGTACAGTATATAGGATATCCTGTGCATTGCAACTGTTGTCTTTCCTGAGCCGGCGGCTCCCTGAACTATTATGCTTTTGTAAGGTGACTGCCTTATGATGTCATTCTGTTCCTTCTGGATTGTCGCAATAATCTCACCGAGAACAGCCTTCTTGTTCTGGGAGAGGTATCTGTTTAGAAGCTCATCGTTTGCGACAACGTCACTGTCAAAAAAGGAGAGCAGGGTATCATCCTTAATTTCGTAGGTTCTCTTTTTCTTAAGGTCAATCACAAAGTCGCCCTCCCTTGGGACAGAGTAGGTGACTTCTCCGATGTGGCTTTCGTAGTATGAGTTGGCAACAGGGGCACGCCAGTCGATGACCTCAAGGTGGGTCACATCGCGAGATATGCCGACCTTGCCTATATAGATGGTGTCATTGCTCTTGTGCTTATCATCGACAAAATCGATTCTTCCGAAGAAGGGCTTCTGTCTTGCCTTTTCGGCTCGGGAGGCTTCATGCTGCGCACGCTCATACATTACCTGTATGTTGTCAATCATTGACAGAGCTTCGACATCCTTGGCACCGTAGGTCTCAAGAAGAGTGTAGAGTTCATCAGACAGAGCTTTCTCTTCTTTTCTATATTTTTCCAGATTTTCCTTGGTAAGAGCCAGCACTGCTGCAAAGTGACTTTGCTCAAAATTATTGTCATCGGGTTTAAACATGGTAAACTCCTTGTCTTTATATATACTGCCGTAAAATACAATGTGTTGGGAAGGAGTACTTCCCAACACATATATTACTTTATCATTTTAGATGAATATTTTCAAGGCATTTGCAGGAACATTATTGTCAAAACAATTAAAATTCAGAGGATGAATCTTCATAGAACAGCTTCACCACGATATTCTGGCTGAAATCTCCGAATGAGGCGCCGAACAACGTGAAGCCGCCGCAGTTAGGTGTATCTGCCGGAACTGATATGGTGAAATTGATTATCGAATCATAGTTGAGTGCAAGGTCATTGATGGTTACTGATGACAGCTTGGCGGTTCCGTCCATAAATGTACCGGAATGATTTATAACCAATGTTTTTAACAGACCGTACTGGTTGAGTCCGTCCGGCCACCAGTTAGGGCACAGCATACCTCGTCTGTTGCCGAAGTCACCGGGGCTTATCCATTTGCCGAGAGCTTTCCCGTTGATGTCAAAATAGATATCACTTGGATAATTGTCATTGTGCTCAGGACACTCAGAGCTTATCTCAAATGAAATCTGTATTTCGGACAAGGTCTGGCCGAGCTTTAAACGGTTGGGGAGATTATATGTCACATATCCATATCCGACCCATAATATATCAGCCTTAAAACGCTCAGGATATGAAAAAACCTTAGGGTTATCGAGGTCGCCGATAAGGTTTCCAGAGGTGGACAGACCACAGGTAGGATGAACATCGTAACTGATGTAGTGTCCTATATCTATCTCATCAGTATAGCATTTGATAGAACCGGCATTCGGAACCATGTCTATGATAAGGCGTTCATAGCGTGGACGGACTATCTTCATAATACCTCTCCTGCCGGAGGCCACCTGAACGGAGACAAGACCGGACGCCTCAAGCTTGCCGACATGCATTGATATGGCACTGTTGGTAAGACCAAGAGTTTCCGCAAGGTCATTCATGCTCAGATGATCATTTTGATAAATAAGTTTCATAATCTGAAGTCTCATAGGGGTGCTGAGTGCCTTAAAGACTTCTTCGGCTTCGTTTAATGATTTAATATAGTACATGTTGGCAGGTCTCCTTAGGGTGGTAAGTATGCATGGTTTGATTTATAAAGTGAAATATTTAATTTTTCTTTTAAGTATAAAATGTTTAAAAGAAATAGTCAATAAGAAAATGCATTTGTGCAAAATGCACAAAAAATGAGCAAATCTTTCTCTATCGGATTAAGCAATTAAGTATTGAATTATACAATAAAAAGAGCTATGTTTATATTAACATTTCACCGAAAATAGAATAGGTTAAACAAAAAGTGAAATACAAACTACGAAATCGTTTTAAGACTTGTTCTGTTTTACTGAAAAATAAAATTTATGTAAATTTAATAAAAAAAGTTAAAAAGGAGGACGGAAAATGAGCAAGTTGTACATAAACCCTAAGAACAAAAAGGGTCACATCAATCCTGAGATTCAGGGACATTTTTCGGAGCATTTAGGAAGATGTATTTATGAGGGGATTTTTGTCGGAAAGGATTCTTCCATTCCTAATGTGAACGGAATGAGAACAGATGTCGTGGAGGCATTAAAGGACATACAGATTCCTGTGCTCAGGTGGCCGGGCGGCTGCTTTGCGGATGAGTATCACTGGAAGGATGGCATAGGACCTGCTGAGGGCAGAAAGAAGATGATAAACACCCACTGGGGCGGTGTTGTTGAGGACAACAGCTTCGGAACACATGAGTTCATGGAGCTTTGCAGGCAGCTTGGCTGTAAGAACTATGTCAACGGCAATGTCGGAAGCGGAACGGTCCAGGAGATGAGCGAATGGGTAGAGTACATGACCTTTGAGGGTGTATCACCTATGAGCGATTTGAGAAAGAAGAACGGTTCCGAGAAGCCTTGGACAGTTGACTACTTCGGAGTAGGAAATGAGAACTGGGGCTGCGGCGGAAACATGACCCCTGAGTATTACGGAAACCTTTATAGAAGATACCAGACTTATGTAAGAAACTATCATCCGGATAAGCCTATCTTCAAGGTTGCATGCGGAGCGAATGTTGACGATTACAACTGGACAGACAAGGTGATGGATACCTGCTTTAAGGCACCGGAGTTCCTTCACGGCTTTATGGATGGCATATCACTTCATTACTATACACATCCGGGTGGATGGGATCATAAGGGAAGCGCAACGGATTTCGATGATAAGATGTGGTATCAGACACTTAATAAGACTCTCTATATGGATGAGCTTATCAAGAATCACGAAGCAATCATGAACAAGTATGACAAGCAGCACAAGGTAGGCATGATTGTGGATGAGTGGGGAACATGGTTCGACTGTGAGCCGGGAACCAATCCGGGATTTTTGTATCAGCAGAACACGATAAGAGATGCACTCGTTGCAGGAATAAACTTGAACATCTTTAACAAGCACTGTGACAGAGTTAAGATGGCGAACATTGCACAGATGGTAAATGTTCTTCAGGCAGTTCTTCTCACAGAGGGAGAGAAGATGATAAAGACTCCTACATACCATGTATTCTATATGTATAAGCATCATCAGGATGCAGAGCTTTTAGACAGCTTCGTTGAGACGGAGCAGATAGGTCTTGAGGAGCAGAACATGGTACCTAACCTTACAGAGTCGGTATCACTTGGCAAGGATGGAAGGATTCATATTACAATGACCAATCTTTCCATAGACAAGGACTATGAGATTGACGGCTGTGTGGCTGATACCGAGATTGCTTCGGCATGCGGCGAGATTGTCGGAGGTGAGATTCATCTTCACAACACATTCGATAAGCCTGAGGAGGTAACTGTAAGACCATTTAATGATATAGAGGTAAACGGCAACAGAATCAAGTTCTCAATTCCGGCAAGCAGTGTACTTCATCTGGAATTGAACATCAGATAAGTGTAGGAGTGTTTATATGATTCGACAAGGTATTAAGAGAATCACATCACTTGCACTTATTACTTCCATGATAGCCTGCACATTCCCATACGCGTCCGTGCCTGTACATGCACAGACGCAGATGGATGAGCAGCCGGTTGCAGCTGTGACAACAACTCAGGACACGGCGCAGGAGAACAGGCTTACAACCAATTATTCCACGGTAAGCAAGGGCTATAAGGAAGCGGTATACACAGGTGATGCTATTGTCTATAAGATAAGTGAGGCTGTCGCTAAGGCAGACAGAGCTTTTCTTACCAATAATAATTATGAATATGTGAATGACGTGCTTGCCGTGAAGGCAGGTGACACCGTGACACTCAACATTGATGTTCCGGTATCGGGAAGATATGTTATGAGCTTCGATTATCTTTCCTATGATGAGTCGATTCTTCCTGTTGAGATGGGAATGAAGATAGACGGAGGTTACCCTTTTTACGAAGCAAGAAGTATGAAGTTCGAGACAACATGGGTTTCGGACGGAGTGGATGTCGACAGATACGGCAACGAGATAGTCTCTCTTCCTGATAAGCTTATCAGATGGGAACACAAGGAGGTAATGGATGCCAGCTACAGGTATTCAGACCCATTGCCGGTTGAGCTTACTGCGGGTGTTCACAAGCTTGAACTGAATATTCAGGAGGGAACACTTCTTCTTGGAAATATAAGTCTTGAGGCTCCGGGCGATGTCGCTGAGTATGCAGGTTCAACAAAGGCTGAGGGAAATGCACTCATAACAATAGAGGCTGAGGACTTCTATCAGAGGAATGATTCATCAATCCATGCGATAGGTGAGTATGGTTCAAGCCTTTCACCATTGTCTGCAACAACAACGGTTCTCAATATCATTGATGAGGATTCCTTCAATGAGGCAGGGCAGACGGTAAGCTATCAGTTCCATGTGGACAATGCAGGCTATTATTACATAGGAATGAACTACCGTCAGTCTGAAAAAAATGATTTTCCTGTCTTTGTCGACTGGAAAATAGACGGCGAGATTCCTAACAGCGCATTTAAGTCATATCAGGTTGAGGCGGCTAATAAGTTCAGGACGGTCACGCTCACAGATGACAATGATGATAAGCTTAGCGTATACCTTGAACCGGGTGACCACACAATCTCACTCACGATAAGCGCAGACAATCTCAGATATGCGCTTGAGGCGGTAGATGAGATTATGAGCGGAATAAGCGACCTGTCTCTTGAGGTAACCAAGGTTACCGGAACCAACAAGGATAAGTACAGGGATCTCAAGCTCACAAGATATATTCCTGATGTCCAGGACAGACTGCTTGGATGGGTTGATGAGCTATACAGTCTTGCAGAGCAGGCACAGCCTTATGTCAACGCTAAGAGCCCGGATAAGGTTGCAGCGTTCTCGTATCTGCTTATAGCAGCTAACCAGCTTAAGAGCCTTGCAGAGAAGCCGAATGAGCTGGTCTACAGAGTTGATGAGCTTTCGACAAGTGTCAATTCGATAAATACACAGATTGCGAATTTCGTGGATCTGATAAATGACAATGACCTTTCGATTGACAGAATCTACATATATCAGGACGGAGCCAGGCTTCCTAAGGGACAGAACATTTTCCAGTCGATAGGTACGTCTTTAAAGAGGTTTGGCTATTCATTTATGGGGCAGTCGTATTCAGCGAGCAATACAGATGAATCACACATACAGGTGTGGGTGAACAGACCGAGAACCTACGTTGAGATTATGCAGAAGATGATTGACGAGAAGTTCACACCGGAGACAGGAATAGAGGTTGATTTATCAATTATGACGGATGCACAGAAGCTTATCCTTTCCAATGCTTCAGGTGATACCCCGGATATAGCAACAGGAATCAACTATTCAATACCATTTGACCTTGCCATAAGAGGCTCGCTTGTTGATTTATCGAAGTTTGACAATTACAAGGAAGTGTTCGGAAGATACAGCGAGGGACTTTTAGTTCCGTCCGTTGTGGGTGATGGACTTTACTCACTACCTGAGACGATGAACTTCTATGTAATGTTCTATAGGACAGATATTTTAAGCAAGTTAGGACTTTCGGTTCCAAATACGATGGATAAGCTCATTGCGATGCTGCCTGATCTGCAGATGAGGGGACTCAATGTGTACTATCCGACAGCAGCGATGCTTGTAATGAGAAACTTCCATGGAACAACACCTATTATTTACCAGATGGATGGAGCACTCTACGGCGACACTGCACTTGATATATTGGTTGACAGTGAAGCAACGGTTGAAGGCTTTACAGAGCTTACAGAGTTATTCACACTCTATGACCTTCCGGTCGATGTGCCTAACTTCTATCAGCACTTCAGAAACGGAGATTTACCTATAGGAATAGCCGATTTCAATTCATACAACCTGATACTCAATGCCGCACCTGAGATTGCAAATTCATGGAGCATAGCACTTGTGCCGGGCATCGAGGATGAGGAGACCGGTGAAGTGAAGAGGTATATGTCCGGAGGCGCCGAGAGTACTGTAATGTTCTCATCGGATGATGAGAGAGAGCAGAAGGCATGGCAGTTCATGGAGTGGTGGTCAAGGGCTGATATTCAGGCAGAATTCGGACAGCGGCTTCAGATTCTGTACGGAGACGAGTATATATGGCCTACAGCCAACCTTGAAGCGTTCGAGAGGCTTCCTTATCCGACATCGGATAAAGATATAATCCTCACACAGGCTCAGTACATCTTAGAGACACCAAGACTCCTTGGAAGCTACATGATGGAGCGTGAGCTGAGCAACGCATTCAATGATGTGGTAGTAAATGGTGACACGGTCCGTTCAAGAATTGATGAGGTAGCCAAGACAGTATTAAGAGAGACAGAGAGAAAGCTTGAAGAATTCGGCTATATCGATTCGGACGGAAATGTGCTTAAAGAGTATGAAGTACCTTCCGTTGAAAAGGTGCTTGAGATTCTTAACAGAGAATAAGGAAATAATAGTATGGCTGATAAAACTAAAATTGCAAAGAAATCAAAAATAGGAAAGAAGTCGATAAGCAACAAGGCAGGATATGCATTTGTATTTCCTTATGCGGCGGTGTTTACGGTATTCATACTTGCTCCTGTTATAATGGCTGTTATCCTTTCCTTTACTAACTTTAATGCCATCCAGAAACCTAAATTTGTCGGTTTTTTAAATTACATCAATCTTATAACAAGTGATGATGTATTTATGAAGTATGTTATTCCGAATACAGTCAAATATGCGCTTATTGTAGGTGTTGGTGGTTATGTCCTTGCCTTCTTGTTAGCTTTCGGACTTGCCAATCTGCCTAAGATACCAAGAACAATATTTGCACTCATCCTGTATTCGCCGAGCATGACAACAGGTGTTGCGATGGCAGTGCTCTGGAAGATAATGTTCACCGGTGACCAGACCGGATACCTTAACAGCTGGCTGATGGAGATAGGAATTATAAATGAACCCATTATATGGCTTGTAAATACCAATTATCTGCTGCCGATTGTTATTATCATAGGTCTGTGGAGCAGCATGGGAGTCGGTTTCCTGTCCATACTTGCCGGTCTTTTAAATGTCGATGAAGCGCTGTATGAGGCAGCGGCAATCGACGGTGTTAAGAACAGATTTCAGGAAATGTTATATGTAACAATACCGAGCATGAAGCCGCAGATGCTCTTCGCAGCGGTAATGCAGATTGTTGGAGCCTTCCAGAATGGTACAATTGCAACATTACTTGCAGGAAACCCTACACCGGGATATTCGGCACAGCTTATTGTAAACCATGTGGAGGATTACGGATTCATCCGATACGAGATGGGTTATGCGGCAGCAGTATCCGTTGTGCTTCTTCTCATAGTACAGATATTCTCAGTGGTTGCAAACAGATTGTTCGGTGAACGTGATTAGGAAGGGAGGAAAAGATTATGGCGGCTTATAGTGGTCACAAGATGAACCCTGATAAGTTTGAGAAGGGTCAGATAAAAATATACCTTTTGGTTCTGCCGATGGTATTGCTTTGTGGATTGCCTATCGTATTTATTATATTCCATGCGTTTAAACCGATGGAGGAGCTGTTCGCATTCCCACCTAAATTTATAACAACACATCCGACACTTGATAATTTTTCAAAGCTTATAAAGGCATCGAGGACGGGAAGCAATCCCCTCAGCAAGTATGTGTTTAACAGCATACTTGTGACGGTGGCGGTAGTTGCAGGCTCACTTTTATTCTCAACAATGGCGGCTTACGCATTGTCGAAGATGAAGTTCAAGGGAGCCAGGACAATGATGAACATTAACCAGATAGCACTCATGTTCGTATCCTGTGCGGTTATGATTCCGAGATATCTGGTTGTAAACAAGCTTCACATGATTGATACATATTGGGCAGAGATTCTTCCTCTTATAGCACTTCCGGTTGGACTGTTCCTTATAAAACAGTTCGTTGACCAGGTTCCGGATTCGCTCATAGAGGCGGCATATATGGACGGAGCATCGGAGTGGACAATATACAGAAAGGTGGTAATTCCACTCACCAAGCCTGCGATTGCGACGGCTGCGATTCTTGTATTCCAGCAGGTATGGGCTAACCTTGAGACATCCAATTATTACATCAATAATGATTCTCTCAAGAACCTTGCATTTTATATGAATACACTTACCAGTGCCTCTACAAGCAACACTGTAGCAGGACAGGGTATGGCGGCAGCGGCTTCACTTATTATGTTCCTGCCGAACCTCATATTGTTCTGTATCTTACAGAATAACGTAATGAACACGATGGCACATTCAGGAATCAAGTAACTTAAGAGAGGTATGAACGTGAATAAAAAGTATATAAAAAAAATAATAGCTTTTGCCGTACCTCTGCTTCTTGCCTGTGTGATTTTAGTATCCTCGACTCTTGAGACGTATGCAGATGCACCATACAGGACATACACTGTTGACGGATATGGAAGCATGACCGAGACACAGACAGCGTATCTCCCTTTTAAGACAATAACAAAGATTGGAGAGGAGACGCTTGTAAATCCTACTGATTTCACACTGCTTGAGGACGGTTATATGTATGTTCTTGACAGCGGTAACAAGAGGGTTGTCGTATCAGACGCGGATAACGAGCTGGTGATGACCTTCGGAGAGGGAATTTTACAGGGACCGCGGGGAATATATGTAACACCTGAGCACATCACCTACATAGCTGACAGAGATGCTAAGAGCGTATTCGTGTTCGACGGCGATGGAGAACTTGTAAATACATACACCAAGCCTACGGCGGCGATGTATGGGGAGACACTTGATTTCCTCCCACTCAAGATTGTTGTGAACAGCTCGGGCGTAATGTATGTGATATGTGAGTCAAACACCAACGGTATGGTTGAGATAAGTCCTGTTGACGGAGGAACCTTCTTAGGCTATTTCGGTACTAACGCAACCAAGGCTAATCTGTGGACGATTCTCTGGAGAGCGGTTCTCACGGACGCGCAGAGAGCGAAGATGCAGTCTAACATACCTGCAACTCCGGATAATATGGCGATAGATGAGAAGGGTGTCATATACACAATAACAAGAGGTGAACACAATGACACCTTAAAGAGACTCAATATCGCAGGTGTCAACATGATTGCGACCAGCGAATATCCGGATGTTCCGGCAGCAGTTGCAGTGGGAAATCATGATAACACCTTCGTTGCAACACAGACAGGTTTCATCTACGAGTATAACAACGAGGGCAATCTGTTATTCATATTCGGCGGAAGCGATGACGGAAAGCAGAGAATCGGTCTTTCAACGAAGGTTGAAGCTATTCAGGTGGGAACAGATGATAAGCTCTATGTGCTTGATTCGGATAAGGCACAGATTCAGGTGTATGAACCGACAGAGTTTACCAGGTATCTGCATGAAGCACTTTACCTGTTCTCCAAGGGACGTTATGAGGAGAGCAAGGAGCCTCTTGGTAAGGTGCTTGAGATGAATAATCTTTTTACCTACGCTAACATGGCGATGGGCAAGGCTCTCTACAAGGAAGGTGACTATGAGGGGGCGTTAAAGTATGCCAGACTTTCAAAGGACATGGAGAACTATTCAGATTCGTTCTGGGAGATAAGAAATGTATGGCTTAAGCACAATCTCACAGCGGTGGTGCTTATACTGATTGGTATATTTGCTGTATTGAAGGTACTTAAGCTGCTTGATAAGAAGAAGGGAATATTCAATGCTCCGAGAAAAGCACTTAAGAAGCTTGGAGATAAGAAGCTCATAAGGGAATTAAAGTATGTGTTTACCTTTATGAGACACCCTATAGACGGTTGTTATGGAATAAGATTTGAGAATAAGGTTTCCATTGCAAGTACGAATATATTGCTTGGGATTATGATGGTATTCTACATAATCAACAAATATTTCTGCGGCTTCCTTACAAAGACAGTGCGTGAGGGCAGCTACGATATCTTATCAGACATCGGAATGATACTTGTGGCACTCGTGCTTGTGGTAAGCTGTAATTACCTTATGTGTACAATAAATGAGGGCGAGGGTAAGTTCAGACACATATACAGCTCACTGGTATACAGCTTCGGACCTTATGCAGTGCTGACACCGATTATATTCCTTCTGTCACATGTGGTGACCAACAACGAAATATTCTTCGTGCAGTTCGGAAGCCTGTGCATGACAGTATGGATAATTGTACTGATTTTCATTTCTATAAGAGAGATTAACAATTATACGGTCAAGGAGACATTTAAAATTATATTCCTTACAATATTTACTATCCTGATTGTTTGTCTTCTCATATTCATTATCTATGTATTATGGTCGCAGGTATTCGACTTCATACAGTCGATTGCGGGAGAGGTGGTGTATCGAATTGGCTCATAAAAGAACGGCAAAAAGAATAATTTCCCTTCTGTTGGCGTTTATGGTAGCGTTCGGTGCAGCCGGCTTTAACGGAAAGGGCGTGCAGGTGCAGGCAGCGCAAAAGACTATAAACGGCTGTAAGTACCTCACCGAGAACACGGATTACAGGCTGTATGTCAACGAGGAAGACCTGTCACTTGTGATAGAGGATAAAAAAAGTGGTTCGTACATGACATCGGCTATTGAATATGACGATGGAAAGAACAATGCGACATGGCAGGGAGCCATGAGGTCTGCTGTTGTCATAACAATGATAAGCGGAAGCGATGATTCCAAGCAGGCAGACTTAATCAATGACAATGTTACAAAGACAGTAAGCTACACGGATAACGGATTTACCGCCAAGCTCTACTGGACAACTTACCAGTTCGGGTTGACACTTGAGGTTACACTCACAGATGACGGACTTATTGCGAGAGTTCCGGATGAATCAATAGTTGAAGATGGAGAAAAGTATTTTATTGGAACTATTTCCATCTACCCATACATGGGTAACTCCTATCTTGATGACAAGGCCGGCTACATGCTTGTGCCGGACGGCAACGGAGCGTTAATCTACCTTGATGATAAGGAGGGAAGATTTAAGAGCGGTTTTTCCAAGATGATTTATGGCGGAGATGTCGGATTCGATGAATCTAATGTCCAGACACTTTTAAATGATAAGTACAACACAATAAAGGATTCCGAGGAGGTCATTGCACCTGTATTCGGAATAGCACATGTGGATGATAATATTGCTTATCTTGGAATTGTCGAGGAAGGTGAGGCGCGGGCTTCAATCGAATGTATTCCGAACGGTGCGAGTGTGGATTACAACAGAGCTTATGCCAAGTTCATACTCAGAAAGACCTACACACAGCCTACAAGTAATAATTCCACAGCAGGTTCACTTCATGTATATGAGAATGAGAGAAGTCATTCAAACCTTGCGGTGAGATATGTTTTCCTTTCCGATGACAACGCCAACTACACAGGTATGGCGGCAGCTTACAGAGAGTATCTTCTTAGGTCTGAAGGTCTTGCACAGAATGAGAGCAGTTTCAGAACGCGTGTGGACTTCTTAGGAACCGAGCGCGAGTCCTTCCTTCTTGGAACATCATCGGTGGTTATGACAACTGTCGATGACATATACGAGATATATGATGAGCTTGAGAGTGAAGGCGTAAGCGATTTACTTACAGTCTATAAGGGCTGGCAGAAGAAGGGACTTAACAGTGTCCCGATCACAAGCTATAAGGCTGATTCGAAAATCGGAGGAACAAGTAAGCTTACCAAGCTTATAAAGGATGCGGGTGAGAGAAATATCAGGATGTATCTGTACAACGATGCACTAAGAATAAACCCGGATGAGAAGAATGCCACCTTCAATGTCGTAAAGCAGATTAACAAGAGAAGGTTTGAGGAGACGACCTACAAGACGGTGTACAGCACGATGAATTATCTCACACCTGCAAGAACACTGAGTCTTCTCAATTCCTTTATCGGAAAATATGTCAAGAGCGGAGTAGGCAATCTGGCGCTTGCAGGTATCTCGAACACGCTGTTCTCCTACACATACAGTGGGGACACCTACACTAGGTACGATACACAGAAGATGTATGAGAATATCGTGACAGAGGCAGCACAAAAGACAAAGCTTGTGCTTGAACAGCCGTTTGCATACCTGTGGTCCGATACGGATGCCTTCCTTGATATGCCGTTGTACACATCAAGCTATATATTTGAGGATGAGAGCATTCCGTTCTTAAGTATAGTATTAAAGGGTGTGATGCCTATGTATTCGGAGTATGTGAACTTTGAGGCGAACAAGCAGGAATTCTTCTTAAAGCTTGTTGAGACAGGAGTTTATCCTTCCTTCTACATAACAAAGGAAAGCTCCGCAAAGCTTCTGTACACCAATTCGAGCGATATATACAGCTCAGAATATTCCACCTACAAGGACACGATTGTGGAGTATTATAAGGAGCTTAAGGCACTGCACGAAAAAATAGCGGACTCAACAGTGACAAAGCATGAGATTGTCGACAACGACATAAGAATTGTGACTTATTCTAATGGGGTTACAGTCTACATCAATTATGGTGCGGATGCCGTGAGCGTGGATGGTGTGACTATAGAATCAATGTCGTATGAGGTCAGGTGAGCGTATGGGGAAAACGAAAAATAAGAAAATAAAAATTAAACAGGGACGTCTTGAGGCAAGGGAGGCAAGGATGGGATATCTGTTCCTGCTTCCATGGTTGATAGGAGTTGTTGTATTCCTGTTATTCCCGCTGGGACAGTCATTCTACTACATGTGGTTTAACATAAGAATCACACCGCTTGCAACCAAGTTTACCTGGGTCGGAACCGGAAATTTTACCCAGATATGGCTTGAAAATCCTGAGTTTCCAAAACAGCTTGTGACATATATCTGGCAGACGATAGTGGAGGTTCCGGTAATAGTGGTATTCGCACTTATCATCGCGATGATGTTAAACGGCAAGATAAAATGTAAGGCTTTTTTCAGGCTTATATTCTTCCTCCCGGTTATCATCGTGAGTGGTCCGGTCATGAATATGCTGGTGAGTGAGGGAGCTTCAACAATCCCTTCAATGAACACACAGGTTATTGTAAATGCGATAAGCACGTTCCTTCCGGCATCAATTGCTGCGTCGATTGGGGAGATTTTCTCCAACATGATTATGATACTCTGGTATTCGGGTGTCCAGATACTTATATTCCTCTCGGCATTGCAGAAGGTTGACCCTTCACTCTATGAGGCAGCTAAGATGGATGGTGGCTCAGGCTGGGAGTGCTTCTGGAAAATAACACTTCCTACCATAAAGAACTTTATCCTTTTAAATGCAGTGTACACAGTAATCTTCCTCTCAGGAAACGAACAGAACCAGCTTATCACAATGATAGAGTCGGCGATGTTCTCAGGAACCAAGGAGAAGGGCTACGGATATGCCTCAGCGATGGCATGGATGTACTCAATCATCGTGACACTCATTGTGCTTATCTTCTTCTTACTGCTTGGCAATAAGAAAGATGTATACGACAGGATGGTGAAGAAGAGAAAGAGGCAGCTAAAGAAAGACGAACGCATGCACAGAAGAATTGAGAGGAGGGGAAGAAGAAATGTCAAGAAGCTCGAAAAAGGCATTAAGCACGGCAGATACAAGACGTATGACGGCAGCGGAGATTATTAAGAAGAAGTTTACTAAGGAAAAGCTTCACAGATTTATCTTCGGTACGCGTGAGAAGCAGGGCGTAGGAAAACAGCTGGTCGTATATGCACTTCTTATATGTATAGGTTTCGTATATCTGTACCCTGTATTATATATGATAAGCACAAGCTTTATGAGCAGGAATGACCTTCTTGATACCTCAGTCAAGTGGCTGCCTTCCAAGCTGTATCTTCAGAATTTTATTGATGCGGCAAAGGCGATGGATTATGTTTCATCATTTGAGAAGGGTATACTGATAGCCGGTCTTCCTACACTGTGTAATGTTGTTATATGCATGATGGTCGGATATGGTTTTGCAAGATATGAGTTCAAGGGTAAGAAAATATTGATGGGAATACTCATATTTTCCTATATTCTTCCAAGACAGATAACCATGATTCCTACTTATGTTCTCTACACAAAGATGGGGATTCAGGGTACGCTGTGGGCATTTATCCTTCCGGCACTGTTCGGAAACGGGTTAAACTCACCTATATTTATTTTAATCTTCTATCAGTTCTTTAAGCAGATACCTAAGGTGCTGATGGAGGCAGCCTCTATTGACGGAGCAGGACATTTCAAAGCATTCTTTAAGATAGCAGTTCCATCCGCAATACCGGCTATTGTGACGGTTGTTCTGTTCTCCTTTGTATGGTACTGGAATGAGTCATACCTCACTGAGCTGTATGTACAGGGACTTGCGGCAAAGAGCGATTGGACGAATCTTGTGGTTCAGTTAAAGCAGTTCGACACTGCCTTCCAGACAAGGGCAAGTGTCGGAGACACTGCTACAAGCCTCAATGAATCCGTCCGAATGGCAGCTACCACACTGAGTATACTGCCGCTTCTTATCATGTACCTTGTGCTTCAGAAGCAGTTCGTTGAAAGTATTGACCGTTCGGGAATTACCGGAGAATAGTATTTAGTCCGGTATATCCGGACTATAAAAGCAATTCAATATTTATATGCCGCCCGGAAGCGGCGGCAGAATGGAGGGTTCTATGAAAAAAAGGTTAGTTGCTGCACTTATGGCATCGGTTATGACAGTAGGTGCACTGACAGGCTGTGCTGCTAAGAAGGACACAAATGGTTCAGCAGTGAGCGGAGAGGTTGACGAGAATGGTGTGACTAAGGATGATATCACCCTTACATACTGGCATTACGAAGATGAGACTACAATCAATCTTCTGGCAGAGGCATTTATGAAAAAGTATCCTAATATCAAGGTAGAATGTAAGCAGATATCGGATATGAGCACAGACCTTTCTGCCGCAGCCAACAGCGGAACTTTCCCTGATGTATTCTCAGGAACAGATTCCGACACAGCACTTGCGAATGAGTACTGGCTTGACATCACGGATTACGTTGAAAATGATCCTGATATGGCTAACATGATGACTACAATCAAGGATTATGGAATCGGAAAGTTCGATACAAGCAGATGGTTCGGTCTTCCTACATGGTATCAGCCAAGTGCGATATTTATTGACAGAAACGTAATCAGCAAATTGAATCTTGAGATGCCTAGAACAGACTGGACATGGGATGAGATGCTCCAGCTCATAAAGGACGCAACCGTTGATGACAGATCAGGCATGAAGTATTATGGACTTGGTTATTATAACAGACTTGATTCGCTCTACGGAATTGCAGCCTGCTCAACAGCGGAGAGAGCAATCAAGGGTGAGTTCGGATTCGACGGAACAGATTTCGACCTTCAGTACTGGGCAATAGGTGAGCAGCAGTTCTCAGACCTCAAGCTTGCAGGTTATGTTGCACCGCAGCAGAATACACAGGCTATGGAAGACTGGTCAGGAGACTGGGGCGCATGGTTCGGTGCCACAGGACATGTAGCAGTATTCTCAGAAGGTTTCTGGACATACCAGAATCTCTGGGGAACAGAAGGGTATCAGGATACCTATGGACTTGATATCGTTCCTTATGTAACACCTAATGTAGTAGATGAGAAGATGCACAACGTAATTGCCAATATGTACATCGGTGGTGTATCAACATCATGTAAGCACCCTTATGAGGCATACCTCCTCCTTAAGTTCATGGGTATCGGAACAGACGGATGGAATGCACGTATGGACATCTATGAGGATACATCAATAACAAATGCTTCCGGAACACCACTCATGAACTCCAACATGCCTGTTCCTATGACACTTGATCAGGGTGTATGGGCAAGATATAAGGCACTCTTCCCACAGGATGAGGATCATAAGGCATACTGGGATGACTACTTTGATTCAATCACAAGACCTGTTCCTTACGGCTGGTACAGCATTGCAGGCTACTGGAACTTCTGTGACCAGTACTTCAACAAGATCGGTATCCATGACCTTGTAGACAATGGTACAGCTAAGGCTGCCGATTATACAGACGAGGCAACAGAGCAGGCTAACTATTACCACGCTGAGGCAATGCTCTCATACTTCGGACCTACAGGCTACAATGTATTGTCTGATGAGGAGATTGCGCAGTACGAGGCAGTGACAAGTGCATTCGGAAAGTAATGTTTGACAAGTATAATATGGAGGTAATTCTATATGAGGAATAAGAAGTTTTTAAGCGTTATGTTATGCGGTACAATGGCAGCTACAATGCTTGCGGGATGCCAGAAGCAGGCTGGTTCGGATTCGACATCACAGCAGGACAGTTCTTCACAGGAGAGCAGCGTACAGGAGTCATCATCACAGCAGACAGTTAAGGCTGGTGAGATTCCGCAGGATTACAAGTATTATTATTCATTTGATGCAGCGGATAATAAGACGGATATCCAGCCTACTGCACAGACTATCGGCGGAGATCCTATACTCAGTGCGGCAGACAAGGATGTTGTATATATTCCGGGTGTAAAAGGTGATGCCGTATATACGGACGGTATAACAGGTTACAAGCTCACAGATGTAAATGGAGTTGGTGACAATTACACAATCTCATTCTGGATCTATGCTACAAGACTTTCCAATTACATGCCGACAGTCCAGTTCGGACCGGATGTTCACGGAGATGCTACAGGCGGACAGCATTACACCAACATTACAAGAGCAGAGTGGTCCGGTGAGGGAACATTCCCATGTATATGGTCTTATGATCAGCTCGACAATGCACTCTGGCCGGCGTGGTCGGATGCCGCAACCGGTGAGCCTATGAAGCAGTGGGTACAGATTGCACTTGTTGTTGATTCTAACAATTTATCAGCAGACGGAACACTTATTGCTTCTAAGCTTTACATCAACGGACAGGAGTGGATTACCAAGGATTCAGATGGAAATGTTGTTCCTGCCTATGTAACAAAGAACTGTATGCAGGCTTCTGATAATTTCGATTTCTTACTTGGTGTAAACTACTGGGATTCAGTATTCAAGGGAGCTTTTGATGAGCTTTATATCTATGATTACGCTCTTAATGCTGAGCAGGTTGCAGCTCTCTATGCGGACGGAAATTCTAATGCAGAGTTCGTTGAGCCGGAGAGAGTTATAAATGTAACTAAGGATGACAGTGCTATTGCCTCCATCGGTGCATTAGATTTCTCAAAGGCAGATGATGTATATTCAGAGTCGATTGACATTGCAGACGGACAGACAAAGCAGATTAAGTTAAAGCATTGGTCAGACGGTAAGGACGTTAAGAACAACTACTACTTCATATTCAAGGATGCAGATGGAAATGAAGTTGCAAGAGTAAATGCCGATATGACAGGTACTGCAGATGGCAAGGATATAGCGGACAGCTGCTTTACATGGTCATGGGGTAACTGGAACACATGGGAGCAGTCAGTAATGGTTGAGACAGATGTAACTGCTACAATCACTTATGCGGATGGCACAGTTACGGTTGATGTTGACAATGTTGACTACAACAAGACCTCCAACACCGCAAGGGCTGAATTCCCTGTAACAGGCGAAATCGCTTCAATTGAGATTGGAACACAGTCAAGCTATACAGATATCCTTTCAATCAAGGATAAGACAGTTAAGGCGGCGGAGGGCGTTATCGTAGGTAATACAGACTGCACAACACCTTTCTGGAGCGCATTCTCAGATATATTTACAATTCCTGAGGGCGAGTCTGTCACAAAGACATTCAAGAACTACACAGACGGTGTAAACAACTGGGATAACTTCCTTGTTGTACTTCAGACAACGCCAACCGGACACAGTGCAGATGATGCAGAGGGCTATGCAGAGTATGCAGTGCTTCGTGCAGATAACTTTGGCTGGGGTACAGGCTATGATGGAATTGCAACAGCAGAGTGTGACTGGAACTGGGATACATTTACATCTGACATTGATGGTGCAACATGTGAGGTTACTATAACTAATAATGGTGCGACAGCAGATGTTGTGGCAGTGGTTACAACAACAGCTGGAACGGTATACACACAGAAGTATACAGGTATCGCAACAGGCGGAGACTTAAACGCATGCTTCACATGTGAGGCTTCATATCTCTCATTTGACGCTCCTGTAGTTGGAAGCACAGACTGCACAACCCCTTTCTGGACAGCATTCTCAGATATCTGGAGTGTTGAAAAGGGAGCTACAGTTACTAAGAGCTTCACCAACTATACAGACGGAGTAAACAACTGGGATAACTTCCTTGTAATCCTTCAGACAACAGCTCAGGGTCACAGTGCAGCAGACGCAGAAGGATATGCAGAGTACGCAGTACTTCGTGCAGACAACTTTGGCTGGGGTGCAGGCTATGATGGAATTGCGACAGCAGAATGTGACTGGAACTGGGACACATTCACAAGCGATATGGATGGAGCAAAGGTTGAGGTATCTGTCACAAACAATGGTGATACAGCGGATGTAGTAGCTGTAGTTACAACAGCGGCAGGAACGGTATATACACAGAAATATACAGGAATCACAACAGGGGGGGAGCTTAACTTCTGTCTTACATGTGAGGCAGCTTACCTTGTAATGGAATAATGTAAAAAAAAATCAGCTTATCCCCGGGGTGTGACAATGGGGCATCCCGGGGAATTTTAAATTAAATGTGCAGATTTTTCTGTAAAATAAGTATGGGAGAGGATATGGTATGGAAGAAAGACCTAGAAACGGAAAAATTACTGATTTTAATAAACCTTTTATAGAGCAGAGAGCAGATCCGTTTGTTATGCGTGCGGAGAATGGAAAATATTATTTTACTGCTTCAGTACCTGCGTATGATAAGATTATTCTCAGATGTTCAGACACACTTCCGGGGTTAAAGGATGCCAAGGAGAAGGTCATCTGGACAAAGCATGAGTCCGGCGAGATGAGCAGGCATATCTGGGCCCCGGAGCTTCATTATCTGTTTGGAAAATGGTACATATATTTTGCTGCCTCAATGGAAGAAGACATCTGGAGATTAAGACCATATATTCTTGAATGTCAGGGATCGGATCCTATGAAGGATGAGTGGATTGAAAAGGGAAAAATCCGGAGAAGCGATGATGATATATATTCATTTGATGCGTTTTCGCTTGATGCTACAATACTTGAAAATAAAGGAGAATATTACTATATCTGGGCTGAGAAGGTAAGCGTCGGCATTCAGATATCTAATATATATATTGCAAAGATGGAGTCGGCAACCAAGCTCAAAACGGCTCAGGTGCTTCTTACAACCCCTGATTATGATTGGGAGAGAGTTGACATCTGGGTAAACGAAGGTCCGGCTGCAATACACCATGACGGAAAGATTTTTCTCACCTATTCAGCAAGTGCAACAGGTGAGTGCTACTGCGTCGGCATGCTGTCCATCGATGAGGACGCAGATTTGCTTGACCCGAGGGCGTGGAAGAAGGAGAGACATCCGGTATTGTGTTCGGACAGGGAAAAGGGAATCTACGGACCGGGGCATAACAGCTTTACAAAGACCGAGGACGGCAGGGACGTGTGTGTATACCATGCGCGCACCTATCCTGAGATTGTCGGGGATCCACTGTATGATCCTAACAGACATACCATGCTCATGGAAGTGAAGTGGGATGAGGATGGCAAGCCGGTGTTCAGGTACGAGAATAATATCCACTAAAAAAGGAAATTGCGAAAATCGGTTTGCTATGCGAATTACTATGGATTACAAAATTAGTTTGCTATGCGGACAATTATTAGTTTCAAAGGTTCAGGAAGTTTATTAATAAAAATACATAACTGTTTATCGGAGAAATTAAGTTTCACAATTATATATTTGATAATAATTCAGGAGGTGAGGGCATGAGAAGAGGTTCGGGCAGATTGGTTCGGTGTGTTCTATTGCCGCTGATGGTGGCGGGACTAGTTGCCGGATGCGCCGGAAATAAGAATAGTTCATCTGATGCTGATAACACAACATCGACAGGAGGGACAGGCGTGGTGTGCTCTAAGACGGAGAATGACATCACAGTGGAGCTGTCGACGGATAAGGAGGAATATAAAGCCGGGGAGGATATCAAGTACACTCTCACAGTAAAGAATGACAGGGACGGATATACAATAAGCAGGGTGTATGCGGCATCAAGCAATGACGATAAGCTTGCACAGACTGAGGCACCCGCGTTTGGCGGAGCGATAAAGTACGGAGAGAGCAGCTCATACGAGGGAGTTCTCCAGGAGGCATCGAAAGTTGAAAATCCTGCCGAGGTTACCAAGGAGAAGATAAGCGGTTCTGTTGAGACTGTAACTTTAAGACCTTATGTCTATGTAAAGTATGGTGGTGAGGAGGTTACCGTAAGGTATATTGTGGATGTTATTATGTTTCAGAATCATGTTGAATTTTCAAAGGATGAGTTAAAGTCAATAAAGACTGTGAGCTGCCATGACCCATCCATAATAGTTGGCGAGGACAAGGAAGGAAAGAAGTGCTATTATATTTTTGGATCACACAGGGCATGGGCGAAGTCATACGACCTTGAGAACTGGGAGAGCTTTACCAACAATCTCTCCACAGATTATAGAGAAATATTGAAGGAGCCGGCAGCGTGGTCTGCACACGGAAGCGCCGGCTATCAGGTCGACGGCTACATGTGGGCGCCTGATGTCGTGTACAACGATAAGCTTGGCAAGTGGTGCATGTATCTTTCGGTTGATGGTGACAAGTGGTATTCCTCAATCGTCCTTCTCACAGCGGATACACTTGAGGGCGACTGGGAGTATCAGGGCATAGTAGTGTACTCAGGCTTCTATAATGAGGAATACTATAATGAGACGGATGTAGCAAGGGTGACGGGGGAAACCGAGCTTGCGGACAGATATAAGAGGGCATGGGGGGATTATTACCCTAACAATATTGATGCCTGCGTTTTCTACGATGACGACGGAAATCTCTGGATGAGCTACGGCTCCTGGAGCGGTGGAATCTTTATGCTTGAGCTTGACGAGGAGACAGGCTTCAGGGATTACAGCGTGACCTACGAGGATGGTATTCATTCAGACCCTTACTTTGGCAGGAAGATTGCCGGAGGAAAATATGTGACCGGAGAGGCCTCGTACATACAGAAGATAGGCGATTACTACTGGCTGTTCATGTCCTATGGTGAGCTTTTCGCAAAGGGCGGCTACAACGTGAGAGTGTACAGGAGCAGGACTCCTGATGGTGAGTACCTTGATGAGAATGGCAGAAATCCGTTCTACGATACATACACACTCAACACAAACGATTCTGCCGGAATTAGGCTTTTCGGCGGTTACAAGTGGAGAAGCTTCTCACAGGGACAGGTTGCACAGGGACATAACAGCGCATTTGTTGACGATGACGGAAGGGCATACATCGTATTTCATACCAGAACAACCGGCGGAAACGAGGGCCACTATGTTAAGGTTCATCAGCTCTTTTTGAACAAGAACGGATGGCTGGTGGCTGCACCGTACCAGACAGCAGGAGAGAAGCTTGATGAGAACGGTTTTTCCGCAGACGAGATTGCGGGCAAGTATGATGTTATTCTCCATGAGCTTGACATCGACTACAAGAATTTAGGTCTGAACACGCCACAGACAATAACACTTGGCGCTGATGGAACGGTCACAGGAGCATTTGCCGGAACATGGAGCTGCGATAAGGGCACAGCCTACATCGACCTTACACTTGACGGCGAGACCTACAGTGGTGTAATTTTAAAGATGGATATTGAGGGCACGAACGTGGAGACAATTGTGTTCACAGCACTTGGAAATACCAACCAGCTCACACTGTGGGGGAGCAAGGTGGTTGATTAGGGTATAACCGTAAGAATTTCTGATTTGGACCTTTTAAATACAATATACGTTAAAAGAGTATTTAAAGGGGTAAAATTATGATAAAATATAAATAGGTGATTGTGCAGCTTGGTGTGCGGCAAACGCGCGTTGCGCAAGGCAAAGCGAAGCTGTACAGTCACCTGATATAATATGAACTGAAATGAGGTTAAAGCTGGAACATGGAAAGAGACTTATCAAAAATGTACAAGGATAAAAAGCAGGAGAGCGTGAACAAGCTTAAGGATATCAGCGCAGAGTACCCGCAAAAGCCGTTCACGGCTCAGGATGTGGTTATGGATGTAATTATGCTGTTCGTGACCACGGCACTTGCGTTCGGCTGGATGCTCATAATGCTTCTTATATTCAGCTTTGTGACCTTGTCCTATGTTCATATTGAGATTGGCACAATGCTTATCATATCCATGGTGTTTGCGGCGGTTATCCTTGTGGTGTATATTGTGAAGAAGGGGCTTAAGTATAGGAAGCTGATGGGGCGGTAGGTATTATAAAGCAATAGTTTTGTTTATATAGTCAATGAGGGACTTACTTAGCAGATAGGAAAAAATTAGATAGTAGAATAGGACAAAGCAAGTAAGGCATAACAGACTCAGTATCTGGTATGCTTTATTTTTTATTTAAAATATAGAAATGTATTGGAATTAATATTGAAATGTTTGTATAATTATTTTTAAGAATAAAGATATATCTGTCATAGAATATGGGGCATTATTTTTTATTAAATATGGATGGAATAGAAATATTTTATATTGAAAATGTAAGGCATAATAAATTGGTCTTGGAAGGTGAAGTAATATGGATGGTGAATGCATAAGAGAATATTTAAAAAGATATCTTCCAAAAGATTTGGAGGTATTAAGCGTGTATTATGATGAAACTCGAAATTATATTTCTAGACCTGGGTTCACGTCATTCACCTCAAATAGAAAATATGATAAGTGTCTAGGCGAGATTGAAACAAAAGGAATACGATAATATCTAAAAATTTAAAACGCAAATACAAATAGCTTGAAAATGTTTTTATAAACAATATAATATAAAAAGTATGTTTATGAAAAATTTAAGAAAATAGATTCTTTTATTTCATTTGAATGTTTTAAATTTAAAATAGATAATACGTCCATTGGAAAAAGAGAGGTAAAAGATGTATACAACCATTGAACTGTTTGCAGGAGCAGGTGGATTGGCTCTTGGAGTTGAAAAGGCAGGTTTTAATACGATTGGATTGATAGAAGTAAATGAGGATGCATGCGCCACGCTTAGGAAAAATAGACCAAATTGGAAAGTGATATGTGATGATATTGCTAATATATCTCAACTTAATTTAGAAGAATATTTCAGTATAAAATGTTGTCGAGAAGCCGGTGCCTGAATTATTTCTTAAATTTGCCAACTATGTCAGGTTACAAGACATCTAACATGTGTTATTATTAGATTATACTATGTAATAACCCACTAATTTCGCGAGGCAGCCCATGATGATGAATCTCCCCCAATCCCCACAACTGAATATCAACGACCTCCAAAGAATTTTCGACAAGACGACGGAGTGCTATAAGCTCTTCTGGTTTCGGGCTATTCTGAGCAGAGTCGGGGACGGAAAGCAGAGAATGACGTATAATGAGCTGCTCTGCCGGATGATGGCGGACGCTTATTATATGGTGAACGAGTATCATCTGAATCTTGGACCTAATGACAGCCTTGAAAAGATTGTGAAGATAGTTTTTGAGCAGACGGGGGTTAAGTCGTCCGAGAATACGGACAAGATTTACAATATGCTTCTCGATTATAATGCAAAGGAGATTGCCAGGCTTAAAGGCGCGCTGATAAATTATGTCCCGTATCATCTGCAGTCCTGCTTTCTGCACGATAAGACATTGGCAGAATTTCCTACAGGGAGTGCGGAGAAAATTAATGAGCTGAATCAGCAGGAGCGGCTGTTATACTATTATGGCGAGTACATGCGCTATAGAACCGAGATTATCATACAGGACGACTGGTTTGCCTATCTGAGCGAAAACAGTGAAATTTTGGAGGGGTGGGTGCAGTACAAGCTGATTGATTATCTGCAGCGGAGAAATCCGACAATCCCGGGGATACCGAACAAGATTTCCGCACCTGAAAAGAGAAAGCTTGAGGAGGCGAACCGGTTCTGGCGTGCCGTTGTTGACAGGGCAGAGATTACGGATTGTTATACCGGAAAGGTGTTCAATAAGGACAGCTTTGAACAGCTTGGACAGCTGGAGATTGACCATTTTATACCGTGGTCTTTTATTGCGAGCGATGAAATCTGGAATTTGACACCGACCTTTAAGCGGGTAAATATAAATAAGAGCAACGATCTGCCGGACATGGATATAGACTTGAAAAAGATGGCACATCAGCATCACCTCGCGTTTGGAATTGCGGAGGAGAACTCCGAAATAAGAAAATTGCTGGATAAATTTTTAAACAAAAATCTTAATGACAGCGCCGCACGGCTTGATTTGTATTCAAGAAAGCTGTCGGAAAAGGAGTACTCCGACGGGATTTTCAAGATAATTGAGCCGTTGTATATGTCGGCGCAGAATGTGGGATTTAAGAAATGGACGAAGCGGTTAGAGGCATAAGTTTTGAAAGCAAAACCTTCAAACTATTTATTGGAGGCAGTACTGCAGGCAATGCTTGCAGTATGCAAGGGATAAGTTTGAAAGTGAAACTTTCAAACAACTTATTGGAGACAGTACTGCAAGCTATGCTTGCAGTATGCAGGGGGATAAAAATAAAACATAACATGGAGGGTTAGCGGCTATGGGAAAGCTGGTCAGAGATAAAATTCCGCAGATAATAATGTCGGACGGCAAAATCCCGATTATACGGACATTGTCTGATGAGGAATTTTTGACGGAGCTTGATAAGAAGCTTGACGAGGAGATTGCAGAGTATCAGGCGGACAAGTCTATTGAGGAGATGGCTGATGTTCTGGAGGTGCTTTTTACAATCTGTGAGGCACGCGGATATTCGATTGATGAGCTTATGAAGGTGCGCGATGAGAAGAGGGAAAACAGAGGCGGATTTAAGGAGAAGATTTTTTGGGCTGGCAACGAATGAAAAATAGTGTATAATTATAAAGACAAATACATTTCAGAAAAGAGGACCCCGGATTGTCCGGGCTATTCGGATAAACAGCATAGAGGGAATGAAGGAGAGCCAATGTCCGGTTATGGCATTGGCTCTCTTTAAAGATTAAGCAAGAAACTTATTATCCCCTTCGACAGCCCTGTTTATGATTTCGATTTCATTTGAGTCCAGATTGAATGCTTTGGAAACAAGAAGGTCTAGTTCATCGTATACCTTTTCTGCTTCATCTGATTGAAGCCCTGAAATAAGCTTGTCTGTGAGGGCAATAATTTCAGCTTGTGTTGAAGCATCTGCTGTAGGGATAGGTATGTTTTCAATATGTGAACGCAATACCTTTACTGAATTGAATTCCTTTTTATAGATGAATTGAGCAATTCTGGAATTAAGTATTGCAAGAACGTATTTTATTTTTGTCCCCGGTATTCTGGGAATGACAATGTTACAACTGTTAAGCGAAAGCGTCTGTTTGTCGTCATAGGCGAATACTAACTGACTACTTATGAACCTGTATAATAGCTTTTCCGGGGAACGATACATTTCGGTTGGTGCTGCCTGTTGAAAATTTTCAGGCTTAAAAACAATGTAATTGTTGGTCCGGGTGGTATGGTATTTACGGATATCTGCACCTTTCAATATCATTTCGTTGTTTTCATTCTTTATATCAGAAATATATTCCTTATTGTTTCCAGTGACAATCCCTAGTGCAAAATCCGCATTGCCGCGTAGATATGCTGAGTTTGGCATGTTTTTGATTTTGCACATAATATTGTATTCTGCATCGGATGTAGTAAAACTAAAATATTCATCACTTACGGTTCGCTCAATGTTTATGGTAAATGAATCTGTACTGGTATTGACATTCATACCAATGGTTGAGAGAGGAGAGCGTGTACATTGTAAATCGAGTATAATACATGGGCATTGAACACCATCAAATGCATTGCCTAAAAAGACAAGATTTTTTATTGAGCAGTTTTCCAGAATTGTTTTGCGAATATTTGTGTGTGCCTTAACATTTAATATTGCTTCCGGAAGCACATATGCTAAATGACCGTTATCTGTAAGATGATTAAGTGCCTGTTCAATAAAAACATCATACGATTCTATGTTTTTTCCTGTGGCGGATTTATATATAGTTCTAAGGTGTGATTTTTCTTCCTCCGAAAAATCGTATCCCCAGGGCGGATTACCGATAATGTACTGAAAATCCTTTTCGGCATAGTCGGTTAAATAATCTTGTCCTGTTATATGTTCGTAAATTGCTGCGACAGGAACATTATATTTTAATGCCATATTTAGCCTGGTGATTTTTACACTTGCTGCATCAATATCGTTCCCATATATCGAATCAAATGGAAGAACATCAGGCAGCTGTAATAGGAAATTTCCGGTTCCACAGCAAGGATCCAGTACTTTCACCGGTTCTTGGAAAGAAAGCCTGCTAATAAGATTTTTTACAACCTTTGTTGATGTATAGTAGGAACCGGTAGCTTTTCTGTTTCCTATATTTTTGCAGGAAATGTAAATAAGACCAAGTACATCTTCATCAGCCTCATAAATATACTCCATATTAAATAATAAAGGATTTTCTTTACAAAAGCTTATAGCTGAATCAGTGTCATCAATCAGATCCGAAATCAGACAGTCATATTCTCCTATTGAAAGCTCATTTACAAGGAATCCAAGCAGGAGATTAGTATTCGCATTTATATGTGTATTGTTTTTAGACAAAAATAAATGTAATGCACAATCTGCAACCAATAACTGAATTGTTGAAATATCTAAGACAAGGTTATTGTCTGAAGCTGACGCTAACAGCCTTTGCAGGGCAGGTATGTTTTTACATTGTTCAGAAACATAGGAATTGTATAGTGAATTTCCGGATACAAACTTTTTATTCCTTCTGCTTTTTAAGGCTTTGTTTTTGCCGGACTGAAGTTCAGCATGCAGACTTTTCATATATTTTTTTGAAAAATACGGAGTCTTTTTTTCGGTATACTCTGGGGTTATTTTACCGAGTTTAATCCAATTCCTCCCCGTAGCAGTTGAGATAGATAATTCATCACATAATTCTTTTAAAGTCAGATATTCATCTGAATCTGGAATATCGGATAACCTTTCGTCAACGGGCTTCGTGGAATCAGAGGGGATCAGCCAAACACCACTTACCATTTTGCAGCCATCGATTCTATTGGTTTCGCAGAGCTTCTGGACACGTCTTTCTGACAATTCAAATTTTATCGCGGCCTCTTTTACTGATATATAGTCCATAATATTCTCCTAAATAATTATAATTATCATTGTATACGCAAAAACGAATAAACACAATATTAATATCAACAAAATGCAGGGAGATAATAATCTGTACGGATTTTCTGCTAGAAGACCGATGGAACCTTCGTACGAATTTTTGCAGAATTAAATAGAGTGGACACAAAAATCAGTTTTTGTGAAAATATCCGAAGAATATTGTTGCTAAAAGTGATTTGTACACCTGTTTAAAAAAATTTAACCGGACTACCTTTAATAAAAATACGCATGATTTTTTGCTATTATGGTGAACTCTTTTTTTGATAATTATAAGCTGTTCAACTTTTCGTGTCCATAGTTATATCTTAGCACCAATCAAAAGGTAGAAGAATCTGCATACGTTGATTATAATCATGTTCGTCCACACAGTTATAATGGTTATCGAACCCCATATGAAGCAGGGACGGCAGCATAAATTGATAAGCGTTGTTTTTTAGCCACAAGTGTTACCAAAAAGCTTGACCACAACAAAATTCGATAGTACTATTATGAAAAAAGGACGAAATCCATCGTTTTGTAGTGAAATCAGCATGAAGTCAATTTTATACAACAGGAAAACATGTTATTTTCATAAAATATACAGTCATTTCCTTAAGCTGTGTTGAAACATAATGCCTTATTTGTTAAAATAAAAGATATAAACTTTATTTGGTTATATTTCATAATTTTGAAGGGAGATGAAGCAGTGGACAACAGAAACAACAGATTGCTGAATGCAAAGCTAAATAAATACATCATTCCAGGAATTATGATGTCACTGGCACTTCAGCTGGGAAACATTGTGGACACAATTTTTGTAAGTAATTTAATTGGTGTTGAGGCAATGTCAGCAGTCACCATGAGCCTTCCAGTTGAAACTATCGTTCAGCTTACAGGTTACTGCCTTGGAGTAGGCGGCTCCATAGCAGTGGGAAACATGCTTGGTAAGCGCGATAAGGAAGGTGCCTCGAAATTATTTTCAGCAACTTTTATGGTGACACTTGTTGTAGGCCTTCTTTTTTCAATCTGTGCATTGGGGGTTGCAGGTCCCATTGCCAGACTTCTGGTATCCGGTGACGGAATTCTGACAACGTATACAAGAGATTACATCCGTATCAGTATGTTCGGTGCTCCGGTAATTGGGATTGGTCTTATGATGGTAAGCTACCTTGGCGTGGAGAATCATCCGGAACTGGCATCTGTCTATCTGATTCTGGCCAATGTTATAAATCTTATTCTTGATTATATCTTCCTTAAGTTTACACCCCTTGGAATTACAGGTGCCTCATTGTCCACAGTACTTGGTTTCCTGTTTGCAATGGTGGTTTTCATTGCCTATGTCCGTTCCGAAAAAAGAAATATCTCTTTTGTCCGGCTGAAGGCAAAGGACTTTTCCATCATCAAAGAGGCAATAATTACAGGTGTGCCCATGCTTGTTTTCATGGCAACTAATTTCATAAAATCCCTTGGTTTGAATACTATTATTATGAATCAGGTCGGGGAAGAGGGAATGGCAGTATTTACAGTCTGCGACAATGTTCTTTTGATCGTGGAAATGCTTACAGGCGGAATCATTGGCGTGATTCCCAATGTTGCAGGAATTCTTTTTGGCGAAAAGGATTATGTGGGAATCCGTGTACTCTGTAAAAAAATGCTGAAATACAGTTACATAGTACTGGCGGTTATCTTTGTCTTTATTATGCTTTTTACCCATCAGATCACGGTTCTGTTTGGAAGCGGCGGTGGAGAGCTTGGTGCACAGATGATCCAGGCACTGCGTATTTTCGCTCTGTGTGTGGCACCTTATCTCTGGAACAAATTTATAATAAGCTACTATGAATCCATTGAAGAGACGGCCATTGCAAGTTTTGTTACATTCCTTGAAAATGCAGTCGCTGTTCTGCCTGCAACATTTATTGGAATTTACATATGGAAACAAATTGATGGAATCGGTATAGATGGAATTGCCATAGGATTCGTTGCTACCGAAATTATAACAGTAATTGCAGCCCTGATTTTCAGAAAAATCAAACATAAAAATTCAACCTTTTATATTGTCCCGGACAAAAATCCTGGAATAAATCTGGATTTTTCAATTAAAAGCACCATGGAAGAAGCAGGAACCGTCAACAGAAAAATCATAGATTTTTGCAAAAAAAACAATGTGTCCGGAAATAAAGCCAATCTTGCTGCCGTATGTGCAGAAGAAATGACAGTAAATATTATTAAATTCGGTGGAAAAACTTCTAACTGGATCGATATTAACCTTTGTCTGGAAGAGGATATCTGCAGGTTAAGAATAAGAGACAATGGAATAAACTTTAATCCGCTGGAATACACCTATGATCATGAAGAATTTGATATCCACGGAATAGAGCTTGTGAAAAAGATTTCAAAATCAATGGATTATATCCGAGCAATTGATATGAATAATACCATAATATCATTTTAGGAGGTGCAGAAAAATGTCTGTGATCAACGAAAGAAGTAATTTTGTTTTTGAATTTCATTCGGTAACAAAGCTGTTTGAGGAACAGGTGCAGCTTCATCCGGACAAATGTGCTGTGGTTTCAGGTAAGGAAAGTTTTACTTATGCCCAGCTAAATGAAAGAGCAAACAAAATTGCAAACTCACTTGTGGAAAAAGGTGTTGGACGGGAAATCATTGTAGGTGTAGTGCTTGAACGATGCTGTGATTTTTACGCAGTGCGACAGGGTATTTTAAAGGCCGGGGGTGCATTTGCAGTTGCAGCACCTGATTATCCGGATGACAGAATACAGTTTATCTTTGAAGATGCAGGTGCTCCCTTTATCATAACCACAAAGGAACTGGCGGGCGAACGTAAGGAAATGTTTTCAAAACTTTCCGGCACCATACTTCTGCTTGAAGATCTTCTGGAAAACCAAAATACCCAGAACCCGGATATCAAAATCGAAGAACATGACCTTTGTTATTGTATCTATACATCCGGTTCAACTGGAAAGCCAAAGGGCGTTATGATCGAACATATCAATCTGGCCAATTTTGTAAATCCAGATCCAAGAAATTCAGAAACCTATGGCTATGTAAGCAGGGGAAGTGTCTCCCTGTCCATGGCAGCTATGACATTTGATGTGTCCGTGCTGGAGGAATTTATTCCCCTTACCAATGGACTTACAGCAGTAATCGCAAGTGACGAGGAAATTCTCAATCCGGTCATGCTTGGGGATTTAATTCTGAAAAATGGTGTGGATATCATGACCACCACGCCTACCTATCTGTCTAATATGATTGATCTGCCCCAGCTTCGGGAAGCTGCTTCCAGAATTAAAGTGTTTGATGTGGGTGCAGAAGCCTTTCCTCCGGCTCTCTATGATAAGATCCGCACTGTAAATCCAGATGCTTATATTATGAATGGCTATGGACCTACAGAAACCACTATAAGCTGTACCATGAAAGTGATCACTGACAGCAAAAACATCACCATCGGCGCGCCAAATGGTAATGTTCAGGTTTATGTGGTTGACAAAGAAAATAAAATCCTTCCAGATGGAGAAACAGGAGAGCTTGTAGTTGCCGGTCTTGGAGTAGGCAGGGGCTATATCAATCTGCCGGAGAAAACAGCGGAGGTTTTTATATCCCTGAATGGAGAAAGAGCATACAAAACCGGCGACCTTGCGAAGATTACCCCAGAAGGTGAAATTGAATTTTTCGGAAGAATTGATAACCAGATCAAACTTCGCGGACTTAGAATCGAGCTGGGAGAAATTGAAGAAGTCATAAACAGCTATGAGGGAATTATTACCAGTATTACAGTACCGGTAGATAATAAATATCTCTGCTGTTATTTTATGGCAGACCGGGAAATCAGTTCCGAAGCTCTTAGCGACTATGCGTCAGAATCCCTGGCACATTATATGGTTCCGGACGTTTTTATCCAGCTGGAAAAAATGCCGCTGACCCAGAATGGAAAAATTGACAAAAAGGCATTGCCAAAACCGGTAGCGCAGCCAAAGAACCTGAAAGAGCCGGAAACACCAATGCAGAAAAAAATATTTGAAATTGTTTCCAAAGTCGTAGAAAACGATTATTTTGGAATTGACACAAGTTTTTATAAAGCAGGTCTTTCTTCCATAAGTGCGATGAAGCTTTGCGTCCTGATTTCAGATGAGTTTGGAGTTACCGTAAAAACAAGCGATATCCATGAAAACAATACAGTTGAAAAACTGGAAAAATATGTAATGCTTGCTCCAAAAATCAGAACCTATGAAAAGCGGGAGGTTTATCCTCTTACCGGTTCCCAGAAGGGAATTTTTGCAGAATGCAGTAAAAATCTGCAAAGTACCGTTTACAACATCCCCTTCCTTTTTGAACTGGATCCTGCTGTTGATATACAGAAATTATCGGATGCAGTTGCAAAAATGGTGAGTGCCCATTCTTATCTGCTTACACAGGTATATCTTGATGATAAGGGCGAAATGGTGCAGCGCCCATGTAACGATACATTTATGCCAGAAGTGATTGAAACCACAAATGCAAAATTTGAACATTTGAAAGAGGAGCTGGTTCGTCCGTTTAAACTGGAAAAAGGACGCCTGTTCCGGGCAGAAATTTATCTTACAGAAGACCGGAAATATCTCTTTACAGATTTCCACCATATTATTGCAGACGGCAATTCCTATGATATTATTTTTGCCGATATCAACAAAGCTTATATGGGCGAAAAACTGGAAAAAGAATCTTACACCGGATTTGATGCTGCCCTTGATGAAGAACAGCAGATGAAAGAGGGCAAATACAAAAAAGCTGAAAAATATTATGACAGTATTTTTGAAGGAATTGAGACAGAATCACTGCCTCTTCCTGATCTGGCAGGCAAACTTCCTAAGAAAGGATATCTGGAAAGACCGATGAACATCGGGGAAGAAAAAATTCTTTCCTGCTGCGAAAAACTGGGAGTGACACCAAATATTCTGTTTACAGGATTGTTTGGTATCCTTCTTACCAGATATTCCAATTCAGAGGACAGTCTTTTCTCCACAATCTATAATGGAAGAAACGACTCAAGACTGGAAAATACAGTCTGCATGCTGGTAAAAACCCTTCCTGTTTACTGTAAATTTGACAAAGATACTACCATCCAGGCCTATATGACAGCTTTGTCAGAGCAGCTTTTATCCTCAATGGCAAATGATATTTTCCCATTTTCTGACATCTGTGCAAAATATGGATTCAGTTCTGATCTTGTTTTTGCATACCAGGCAGAACTTAGTGACGATTATCCAATTGGAGATACTGTTGCAAAAGGCCATGACCTTTCCCTGGATATGGCGAAGATGCCTCTGCTTATCCAGGTAAGAGAGTACGATCATACATATGTACTTACTGCAGAATATCGCAGTGACATGTACAGCCAGGCTTTTATAGATGGAATACTGGATGCCTATGAAGCAGCAATGGGCTCCATGCTGAAAACAAAATATGTTTCCGAAATTTCTGTTATTTCCCAGGATGGAGTAAATAAAATTGCAGAATTTAACCACACAGAAGCAGAGTATGACAGAAGCAAAACTATTTCTGATATGTTTGATGAGCTGGTACAGAAAGTTCCGGATCATACAGCTGTGGTATTTAAAGATAAAAAATATACGTATAAAGAACTGGATGAAATCAGCGACAGGCTTGGAAAGTATATAGCATCCCAGGGAATCGGCAAAGAAGATGTGGTATCTATCCTGATTCCGCGCTGTGAATATATGGCAATTGCACCAATGGGTGTTATCAAAGCCGGCGCAGCATATCAGCCCCTTGATCCCACCTATCCAAAAGATCGCCTTATGTACATGCTGGGTGATTCCGCAGCCAGACTTCTCATTGCTGACAGAGAACTTTTACCGCTGGTAGACGGATATGAAGGACCGGTTTTATTTACAGATGAGATCCTTAAACTGGAAAATACAGACGCAAAACTTACAAAACCAGATTTACACGACCTGTTTATTTTGCTGTATACATCAGGCTCAACAGGCGTCCCAAAAGGTTGTATGCTTGAATACGGAAATATTACTGCATTCTGCCGCTGGTACAAAAAATATTACGATATCGATTTCGATTCAAAAGTAGCAGCTTACGCATCATTTGGCTTTGATGCTTCTATGATGGATATTTACGGTGCACTTGCAAATGGTGCCCAGCTTCATATTATCCCGGAAGAAATCCGCCTGGATTTCATCGGACTTCAGCGTTACTTTGAAGAAAATGGAATTACCCACTCCTTCATGACAACACAGGTTGGAAGACAGTTTGCTCTTGAAATGGACTGCAAGAGCCTGAAATATCTTTCTGTAGGTGGAGAGAAGCTTGTTCCTCTTGATCCGCCAAAGGGCTATAAATTTTTTAATGCATATGGTCCAACAGAGTGTACGATTTTTACAACAGTATTCCAGGTTGACAAATATTATTCCAACATTCCAATAGGAAAAGCACTTGATAATATCAAGCTTTATATTACGGATAAATTTGGTCATCTGCTTCCATACGGTGCCTGCGGTGAACTGATGATATCCGGCTGGCAGGTTTCAAGGGGATACCTGAATAAGCCTGAAAAAACAGCTGAAGTTTATACAAAAAATATTTATGACGATACCAAAGGCTATGAAGTGCTGTATCATTCCGGTGATGTTGCAAGATATCTTCCAGATGGAAATATCCAGATCATTGGAAGAAAAGATTCTCAGGTTAAGATCAGGGGCTTTCGAATTGAGCTTTCCGAAGTGGAAGAGGTGATAAGAAGATACGAAGGCATAAAGGATGCCACGGTAGTTGCTTTTGATGATCCAAATGGAGGAAAATATATTGCTGCATATGTTGTCTCTGACAGCCAGATTGATATTAATGGATTAAATGATTTCATTAAAGAGACAAAACCAGCCTATATGGTGCCTGCCGTTACCATGCAGATTGATAAAATTCCGCTGAACCAGAATCAGAAGGTGAACAAAAAAGCCCTTCCTCTGCCAGAGAGAAAAATTGAAGAAATCATTAAACCGGAAAATGAAACTCAGCAGAAATTATTTGACTGTATTGCAGAAGTACTTGGCCATACAGAATTTGGCATTACAACGGATATTTATGAGGCAGGTTTAACTTCTATCAGTGTCATCAAACTGAATATTCTTATTTCAAAAACTTTTGACATTGTCATAAAAACATTTGACATTAAGAATCATCCTACCATTCAGATGCTGGAAGGCTTTGTTAAAACTGCAGGAAAAGAAAAGACAAGAGAAATTCAGGAAACGTATCCTCTTACCAATACACAGGAGGGAATTTTTATTGAATGCACTGCAAATATGGGATCCACTATTTACAACATTCCATACCTTCTGAAACTTGATAAAAAAGTAGATCTGGACAGACTGGCTAAGGTAATTGACAGCACAGTAGAAGCACATCCTTATCTGAAAACTCGTCTCTTTATGAGTGATGAGGGCGAGGTTCTTCAGAAGCGTGACGATACTTTAAGCTATAAAACACAGATCATAAACGGAATGAACAAAGAAACTCTGGTTCGCCCATATATGCTGTTTAATGAACAGCTTTTCAGATTTGAACTTTACAGAACCTGTGATGGTAATTACTTGTTCCTTGACATTCATCATATTATTGCTGACGGTACCTCTCTTGGTATTATCATTAATGATATTAACAGGGCTTACAGTGGAGAAAAGCTGGAAACAGAAAAATATACCTCCTATGATCTTGCCCTTGATAACAAAGATGCACTGGCAGGCGATGCCTATAAAAATGCAGAGAACTATTATAAATCTGTTTTTGAAAAAACTGGTGGAAGTATTAATTTCTATCCGGATAAAAGCGGAGCCCTTCCAACAGCAGAGCTTTATCATCGGGAAACCAGTGAATTTTCTGTACAGGATGTAAAAGATTTCTGTAAGAAACAAGGAATTACTGAGAATGTATTTTTCATTTCTGCTTTTGGTATTACACTTGGAAAATACAATTTCAGGAAAGACGCTGTGTTTACCACTATTTATCACGGCCGAAATGATTCCAGACTTTCTGAAACAGTGGGTATGCTGGTAAAGACACTTCCTGTTTACTGTGATTTTTCCGGAAATGCAAAAGACTGTCTGGCTGGTGTTCAGCAGCAGCTGATCGATTCCATGAACAATGATATTTATCCGTTCTCACAGATCAGCCATGAATTTAACATCAAGGCAGATGCCATGGTTATCTATCAGGGTGACAATTTTGCATTTGATAACATCGGCGGGGAATATGCCCAGGAAGAACCGGTTCAGTTAAATATGGCCAAAGCGCCTGTTTCAATCAGTATTTCAATTGAAAGAAATAAATTTGTCTTTGAAATTGAATACAGAGGCGATATGTACAAAGAGGAAACCATAAAATATCTTGCTGACAACCTTGAAATTGCCGCAGATGGAATCCTGAGAGGAAGTGATCCTTCCGATATCCGCCTTCTGTTTGAAGAAGAGACGAAGATGGAAGATGATTCCTCCCATGTAGGAAAAACTTTTGTAGACCTGTTCAGGGAAGCGGTCCAGAAATATCCAGACAGACCGGCTGTAAGAGATGGAATGGGCGAGATCACCTACAAAGAGCTTGATAAACTGTCGGATTATGTTGCACAGAAACTTACTGAAAATGGATTTGGAAGAGAAAAAGCTGCCGGTATTCTGTGCGGAAGAACCAAGGAATTTGCCATAGGATATGTGGGTGTTATGAAAGCCGGTGGAGCTTATGTGCCTCTGGATCCGGAATATCCCCAGAGCCGAATTGAGTATATGTTAAAAGATTCCGGAGCGGAAAATCTGCTTGTAATAAACAGATACCGCAGTCTGGCAGGCTTCTATGACAAAAATATTATCAGCCTTGATAATGTGGCTGCCCAGGCAGAAAACTTTGAACTTTCTGTAGAACTTACACCTCCTGCTCCGGAAAACCTTGCGTATATGATTTATACCTCCGGTTCCACTGGAAAACCAAAAGGTGTTATGCTGGAACAGAGAAACCTGATGAATCTGATCGAGTATATCTGCCAGACAAGAAAACTTACGCCAGATGATATTGTTGCAGAGTTTGCAAGTTTTTGTTTTGATGCATCTGTAATAGATCTGTTTGCTCCGCTTACAGCTGGATCTGTACTGTACATTTTGCCGGAAGGCATACGAAAAGATGCAGTTGCAGTTGGAAAATTCATAAAAGATGCAAACATTACCACTGCAACATTCCCTACACAGATGGGTGAGCTGGTTGCAGAGCTGCTTGAGGATGCTCCAAGTCTTAAATTTGTCACACTTGGCGGTGAGAAGTTTAAGTATTACAGGGAGAGGACCTATCAGATGATCAACGGTTATGGTCCAACGGAAAATACAGTATCCTCCACAGAATTCTGGGTTGACAAGCAGTATGACAACATACCGATTGGAAAATCACAGCGAAATGTCCGCAGCTATATTGTGGATGAAAATCTGAACAGACTTCCGGTCGGGGCATCTGGTGAGCTTTGCCATTCCGGCCGGCAGATTGCAAGAGGATACCATAATCTTCCTGAAAAAACTGCCTCTGTATTTGTTGAAAATCCTTTCTCTGTATGCGAAGAGGACAAACGTCTTTACAGAACAGGTGATATGGTCCGCATGAAAGGTGACGGAAACATTGAGTATATCGGCAGAATTGACTCTCAGGTGAAGATAAGAGGATATCGCGTTGAGCTTGGTGAGATTGAGGGCGCCATTTTGAAACATGAGCTTGTTCGCAGTGCTGCTGTTACAGTGATTGAAAAAGGCGGAAATAAGTATATCACTGCTTATTATACAGGAGAAACCATCCCGGACGATCAGCTTAAGACTTTCCTTGAACCTCTTATTCCTGATTATATGATGCCTTCCTTCTTCGTCCATATTGAAGAATTGCCTATTACTCCAGGCGGTAAAGTTGATAAAAAAGCCCTTCCATTACCGGAGATAACAACTGCAGCCAGCGCTACCTATGTAGAACCGGTTACGGCTGCTCAGAGAGCGCTTTGTGAAATATTTGAAAAAGCACTTGGCACTGAAAAAGTGGGAATCGAGGATAACTTCTTTGAACTTGGCGGATCCTCACTTACAGCTTCAAAGGTTGCCGTTATGTGCCTGTCAAAGAATATTTCCATTGTATATGCAGACATTTTCAAATATCCTACTGTACGTGAACTCGCCGCAGTTGTTGACAACAGTGAGAAATTTGAAAAACCGCAAAGTGATAACGAATTTGCAGATTATAATTATAACCGGATTCAAAGCGTGATCAGTGGAAACGTGGAAGAAAATGCAGGACAGGTAACAAAAGAACAGTTAGGCGATATTATGCTCACCGGTGCAACCGGTTTCCTTGGAATCCATATTCTGAAGGCATACCTGGACAACTATGATGGAAAAGTTTACTGTCTGGTACGCAAAGGCAAATATGAATCCATGGAGAAACGAATGATGCATATGTTAATGTATTATTTTGACAATCCATGCGAGGAACTGTTTAAGGATCGTATCATCTGTGTAGACGGTGACATTACCTCAAAAGAACAGGTGGAAAAATTCTCAGATTATAAATTCCATACCCTCATCAACTGTGCTGCCTGCGTAAAACATTTTGCAGCAGGTGATGTACTTGAAAAGATAAATGTACAGGGTGTGGAAAATCTTATTGAATTTTGTAAAAATAACGGCCGCAGACTGATCCAGATTTCCACAGTTTCCGTCGCAGGAGAAGGCTCCGATGGAAATCCGCCAATGTCCAGAGTTTTCTGTGAAAATGATCTGTATATTGGCCAGAATATTACAAATGAATACATCCGTACCAAATTCCTTGCAGAAAGAGCTGTACTGGAAGCTGTTTCAAACGGACTTGACGGAAAAGTCATCCGTGTTGGAAATCTGATGAGCAGAAATTCTGACGGTGAATTCCAGATTAACTTTATTACAAATGGATTTTTACGCAGTCTTAGAGGTTATCAGGCAGTTGGAAAATTCCCAATTGGCGGCATGCATGAGGTTACAGAATTTTCACCAATTGATTCCACTGCACTTGCAGTTTTAAGACTTGTACAGACAGACAGAAGATTTACTGTATTCCATGCCTGCAACAGCCACCATATCTACATGGCAGACCTGATCTATGCAATGCGTAATCATGGATTTAAGATTGATATTGTAGAAGATGATGAATTTGAGGAAGCTGTAAAGGAATTTGCCAAGGACAGTAAAGACTCCGATGTTGTTTCCGGACTTATTGCGTATACTTCCCATAATGAAAATGAGATTTATACCCTGGACTACAGCAACCGGTTTACTGCACAGGTTCTTTACCGGCTGGATTATAAATGGCCTGTTACAGATGACAGATATCTGGAAAGTGCAATAGAAGCGCTTGACAGACTTGCATTTTTTGATTAACCTTAGAAAAAAAGAATAGAGAGGAACTTATAATGGAAATTGTAAGCAAAACAGAGGGAAATAAAGCAACTATGGAAATCAGCGGATGGCTTGACACACAGACAGCACCCCAGCTGGAAAAAGAGCTTTCAGGTCTTGATGATTCGATCACCAGTCTTGTATTTGACTTTTCAAAACTTGAGTATATCTCTTCAGCAGGACTTCGTCTGGTAATTGTTGCATACAAAAAAATAGCGGCCAAAGATGGTTTCAAAATTATAAATGTTTCCGATGAAGTATATGATGTTTTCAGCCTTACCGGATTTGATCAGAAAATCAATATTGAAAAAGCAAAATGAAAAATTTCACAGAAAAAACAGAACAGCAATATCTGGAGCTATCCTGTAATTTAGAGGAACTTGAAAAAATAAAAGAGTGCATTTTCTGCCTTCCGATTGATATGGGAATGAAAAAGAAAATTTATCTGGTATGCGATGAAATATTTTCCAATATTGCCAATTATTCCGGAGCAGACCGGGTACAGTTTGGCTGTAATAAGAATGCAGACAAAGTGAATGCTGTTTTTATAGACAATGGAAAGCCCTTTAATCCTCTTGAAAGCAAAAGTGAAAAAGATTTTGAAGATTTTGACACAGGAGGAATGGGAATTATGCTTGTAAAAGAAGTGTGTTCCAATGTCAGTTACAGCAATCCGGATGGAAAAAATGTTCTTACACTGGAATTTACAGATCGTGTAAATGATGGAAATATATAGAATTAATATTAAAAATTTTGAGGATCCTCTGGAAAATCAAAGACTTCTTGAACTGGTTGGTCCCAGACGAAGAAATAAGGTCATCAGGTATTATCTGCCTGATGACCGGAAAAGAAGTCTTGGTGCAGGCATTATAATCCAGAAAATCCTGACCGAACATGGATTTTCAGAAGACAGTCTGAAGTACTCTGAAAATGAAAAACCTTTTGCAGACAATCTTTTTTTTAATATATCACATGCAGGAGATTATGTTATGGGGGTATTGTCCGACTGTGAAGTGGGATGCGATATTGAAAGAGTTGTTCCTGCACCCTTTGAAATCGCAGAACATTATTTTTGCCCGGCAGAACTTGAATACATAAAATCTGCAAAAGAGAAAGACAAAGCTTTTTTTACACTTTGGACATTAAAAGAAAGCTACATGAAAATGACAGGTCAGGGAATGAGTCTTTCTCTTGATTCCTTTGAGATTATCCAGACGACAAACGGATTCACACTTGGGAATCTTTCCCAAAAGCACTGTGTTTTTAAAACAGTAGAATTTGAAGATTATGTTTTTTCAATCTGTAATGAAAATGATTTTACTTTAACCCGGACTCATTTGTATGATTTATTGTGAAGGTTTAGCAGAAATAAAGCTTCTGGCTTTCATAAATGAAATGAGTTCAGAAAGGTGATAAATATGTTTTCCTTAACGGACAAAGAAGTGAATGTAGGGCGTCAGAGAGAACTTGACCTGGTAAAAGGCTTTCTGATGATCATGATTGTGTTCATACATTCTTTTCAGACGATAGCAGGTGAGGCGGCTGCAGACTCCGGTGTACATAAAATCATGTTTGCACTGTTTATGCCTACCGGAGCCTGTCTGTATCTGTTTACTATGGGCTTTGGAAGTGTATTTACACGCCATTCCCAGCCAAAAGACATGGTTAAAAATGGCGTAAGGTTACTGTTATATCAGATACTAAGTAATTTAAGCTATGGAGCAGTAATGACAGTCAGTTTTTACATAAGAAATCTGATTACAGGTGAAGTGCCAGGAAGCAGAGAATTATATAATGGGAATCTGTACTCCATGCTTACATTTGTAAATATCTTTTTTATTTCCGGTATGTGCTATCTTGTACTTGCAATATACAGGAAATTAAATGTAGGATTAAGCGGATATGTTATAAGTGCAGTCATAGTAGGACTGGTATCCCCATTTACCAAGCTGATCATTACTGACAATCAGGCACTTAACTGGATTCTGGACATGACTTTTGGCAGTAAAGGAGAAACAAGTTTCTGCTTTTTCCCATATTTATGTTATGTATTTTCAGGCTATGTTTTTGGAAAAGTGATCAGAAGAATACCTGAAAATGAAAAAGGAAATTTCTACAAAAAGAGCGGAACAATCTGTGGCATTATAGCGGCAGTATGGTTTATAAGCTGCATAGTACTGCATCCCGGCGTTGATGGATTCTTCAATTATATGCTCGAACAATACAGAGTTCCAGGCCTTATAAAGGTGATCGGAAGTTTCTGCATGATCATACTGGTATTTGCACTTGCATTTTGGATCATGCCAGTTATAGAAAAATGGAAGTTCGGATACAATAAACTTTGCTTTTATTCCAGACAGATCTCCAAGTTATATGCAGTGCATATCGGTGTCTATTGGGTAATCGGCGGTCTTGCTGCCTTTTACGAATTTAATGTGGCAGAATGTCTGATATGGGCAGTAATCGTGCTGATCGCAACCGATTTACTTGTACAGGGATATCTTAAGTTAAATAAATCCTCAGGAAAATAAATGGCATCTGGGGGATTCCCAGATGCAAATTTTTAAACAAAGTTTAAACAAAGGAAATATATAAAATATGACTGAAAAAAAGGAAAAACATTTGGGAACCAGTCTGACAATTACCAGCATTATTTTTGCTTTGTGTATTTGTATTGTAATGGGCAGCATTGGTTTTGCAATTTATTCCAGAAGTACAAAGAAGCAGTATCAAAAATATTTATCCGGTATTCTTAATATTACCGCCGCTCATCTGGACGGTGATGATATTGAAGAATGCATCAATACACAGACTGTGTCTTCAGCGTATGAGGACAGCCAGGTTTTTATGAATCAGGTTCGGGATAATTATGATATTGAATATGTGTATCTGGTGAAGCCTCTGAAAAAAGAGGGCACGGATACTATGATGTATGTAATGGCCGGTGTAAGTAAAGAGGAATTAAATGATTCCGATAATGTCCATCTTGGAAAACTTACGGGATCAGAATATGATGCGAAAGTGACAGAATATTATATTTCCGCCATGTCTGATGATGGCATTACATACTATGAGAACAAAACCACTTTTGGATATATGTACAGTGGACTTATGGCCATAAAAAACAGTGCCGGGGAACCGGTAGCAGTACTGGCAGTGGATACCTCCATGAGAGATATGGAAGGTGTATTTCTGGAATACGCAAGAAGTATTGCGATTGCCGGTATCCTGAATGCCCTGGTTTTCTTTGTTATGTTATATTTATGGATACGAAACAAAGTAATCCAGCCTATCAAAAAACTGGATGCATCTGCAAATGCGTTTGTCAAGAATAGTCATAAGGGATTACAGCCGGAGGAATTGAATTTTATTGATCCTGAAATTCATTCTGAAGATGAAATGCAGACTTTGTCAGATTCTTTAATGACATTATCCAATGATATCAAAAAATATATGGGCAGTCTGCTAAGTGAGACAAAAGAAAAAGAACGAATTGAATCGGAATTAAGCATTGCAACACATATCCAGGCAAGCATGCTGCCGTGTATTTTCCCTCCATTTCCGGATGTACCGGAGTTTGATATTTATGCAAGCATGTCTCCGGCAAAAGAGGTAGGCGGTGATTTTTATGATTTCTTTATGATCGATAAAAATCATCTGGCTGTTGTTATGGCAGATGTTTCCGGCAAAGGAGTACCGGCTGCTTTGTTTATGGTGATCGGAAAAACACTGATTAAAGATTATTCCGGATTCGAAACTTCATTAGGTGATGTGTTTGCTAAAGTAAATGATCTTCTGTGTGAATCCAACCAGGAAGGGTTATTTATTACAGCTTTTGAGGGAGTTCTGGATCTTCGGACAGGAGAAATGGAATATGTAAATGCAGGTCATGAAAAACCAATCATTTACCATAAAGAAGAACAGACCTGGGAAGTTTATCCAACCCCATCCGCTTTTGTACTAGCAGGATTAGAAGGAACGAACTATCGTTCTGGAAAGATAAACTTAAAGAAAGGTGATAAATTATTCCTTTACACAGATGGTATTCCGGAGGCTGTCAATTCATCAAAGGAACAATATGGAATGGACAGACTGCAGAAGATATTAAAGATAAATGAACATGAAGATCTGAACACGCTGATTTGCAATGTACGGACAGATGTAGATGCCTTTACAAATGGTGCCCAGCAGTTTGATGATATTACTATGTTATGTATGGAGTATAAAGAAAACAAATGATTACAACTTTAAAAGATTTGCTGTCCAGAGAGGATACACAAATTGAAGAAACCCCATATTGTAAAGAACAAAAGGAAATGCTTGATTTTTCTATTGTTTCAGGGGATTTCTATGAAATAAAATATAACCGCCTGGGAGAGAAGAAGCTCCGGTTTAAAAATACGGTAAATATATCTGATTTTGAGGGAATCAAAAAAAAGGTTCCCGCTTTGTCACAGGCAGAGTTTCCGGATAAAGAGCAAACGCCGTATTTTACAGCAAATTTGGGAAAACTACAGGAAGCATTAAATGCTGGCCGAAAGGTTGCCGTCGAGGGTGGTCCCTGCCTGTTTGGTGCACATGAAGTAGATGTAGAGATCCTGTTGAAAAATGGAGCTACCTGTTTTTTTGATTACTGCACAGGAAAAAGATATGGGGAAAGCGGGAAATATTCCGAAGAAAGTATGGAGAACTTTATTAAAATCCATATTGAGGATATTGACAGTATTCTTTTTCATGACAAAAAAAGAGGACTTACTCACCAGGAATACGACAGTATTCTTTACGTTTTTGAAGCAGCAAAAGCACTGCATGCACCTGCTGTGATTCCCTTGCCGGATATGTCTTATATCAAGTATCTTTCAGCGGTTCTTAAGGATTTCGCAGAAGAGAAAAGAGAACAGATACTAAAGGATTTTCGAAAAGTATCCTGGCGGATCAGTGATCTTTATATTGATTTGATTTATTCTCTGGAAGAACACTATCCAGATGTTACCTGCGTAATTCTTCATGAAAGAGATGTGGAATTATGCAGGCGTTTCTTTGAAGAACGTACCCCGTATATAGAGAGAAATAAAATACTCCGTACCATTACTGCCATGGAACAGAGACTGGAATCTGTAAAAGATTATATTTCCATGCCTGCACTGCCTTTTTATCTGCTGGGAATCAGAGATATTCTGGAAATTGACAGTGTAGACGAAACAGATTCTTTCCGCAAATGTGGAAACGCACACAAAGGAACCATCAATTTAAGCTGCATTTTGTATCCGGAAAAATTAAGTGCAGATGGAAAAAATACTGTTTATCATGCAAAGCAGGAGTTTAAAGACTATTTATGAAAGGCAAAAAAAACAACAGAAGAAAAATATTCATTTTTCTCATTATGATACTGGTGGGATTTGTTTATCTGCATTTTAATGGATTTTCTTATCCCGGAAATATTAACATCAGCCAGGCATATTCCTTAAAAGAAGGAGCAGATGGCAGACGGTATCTTCTGGATGAAGGACATGAACGGTTATTATGTATAGATAAACAGAACAACGTTTTATATTCTATAGAAAATCCACAGGATACCAACAAAAGAACATTGTATATTGATGACTTTTGTGTAGATAAATCCGGGAATCTTTATCTTCAGACCAGTCTTTGGGATGGCATGCATGTATCCGAAGAGGCGATTTTAAGTTATGACTCAAATGGAAAACAAAAAGAAGTGATACGGCAGTGGGACTACAGTTCAGACTGGGTTTACAAGCACAAAATTTATGGTCTTTCCCTGTATCAGGATAAGCTGCAGTATGTGATTCTAAACGAAAATCAGATAGAACTGACAGTAGATAAAGAAGTAGAAATTACTTATCCAGAGGCCGACACCAGAATCAGTGACTGTGTTCTTATTGAAAATAAGCTTTACATACTTGACAAGAACGGAAAGATTTTTGAAAAAGAGGATATTTATTCTACAGAAGAGCTCAGGGAAGTTTTTGATGTAAATAAATCCGAATTTTCTAATGGAATTCCCTATAAGTTAAGTATTTCCAAGAATGGAAACTTATTTTATACAGATATCCGTAACCGCATGGTTATGATGCTGAATACAGATGATTCCATTCCTGTTCCGGTTGTGGAAAATACAGATACCTTAACGGTATGGACAATGGAATCAGACAAAGGTGAAGCTCTTATTTTTTCAGCAGAATCCGAATCCGGACAAATATGGCAGACAGATGGAACCCTTCAAAGCGAAATAAAAGATCTTCATGTTGATGGAATAAAAATTGCTCTGTGGGGAATTTCAGTCTTTTTGGTTCTGGCAGGTGTTGCGGGAATTATTGTGCCTGTTCTTCTTTTGCTGAAAACATGTAGTGGGGTATTGTCAAGTGTTAAACGCCTGGGTCTTCTTATAGGCGCAATGTTACTGCTTGTAGCAGTAACGGTATCTGCCATGCTGATCAGGGAATTTCGCAACAATTACCGGCAAAAAGTAGAAGAGCAAATTGAAATTGCGGCCTATATGGAAGCAGAACAGATAAAGAATGAAGATATCAGCTCAATCAGAACGGCTGCTGATTATGATGGCACAGCATACAAAAACATCAGCCGTATCATGAGTGAAACCATGCCTACAGATATTGAATTTTACCAGAGTATTTACTGTAATATTCTGATTATGGATGAACAGAAAAATGCCTTTGCAGTAGCATATCTGGATCAGTCCATCGGAGATTATTATCCTCTGGATGAAACGGAAACAGAAGAAGTACAACAGGTATATGAAACCGGAAATGCTCTCTGGAATAAGGGAAAAGAAGATATCAGCGGCAATTACATTTATATAAAAGTCCCGGTGAAAGACCAGGATGGTAATGTAACAGGTGTGGTTGCTGTAGGAACTGAACTGATCGTGTTAGATCAGATCCTGGCTGATATTATAAAAAATATTCTGTCAGTACTGCTTATTCTTATATTACTGTTTTGTATCTTTTTTGAGGAAGTGCTTTCTTTTCTGGAAGAGGGAAGAAAATACCAGAAAGCAGAAAAAGAAACCCAAAAGGCTTCTCCCTGTCATTTGATGAGGCTTATCATTTTTGGAGTATTTGTTGCCTATAATATGACCGCCTCCTTTCTTCCAGTATACCTTATGCGTTATGTACAGAATGCACATTTTGCCAATACAGAACTGGCAGCCTCTTTACCTGTTACCTTAAATATATTTGTAATAGGGGCAACTTCCCTGATATGTCAGAAATTAACTGTGAAGCTGGGAATTCGAAAGCTTGCCGTTCTTAGCGGAATCTGTTCCTTTGCCGGAAATGCCATGCTCTTTATTGCGCCTTCTTATATAGCAATCGTAGCAGGACTGATTCTGGATGGTGTTGGTGTTGGATTCATGACCAATGCAGTCTACATTTTAATCAGCCAAATTGCAGATTATGAGAACAGGATGGAGGGGCTGGCTGTATATAACAGTACATATCTTGCAGGAATCAATTTTGGTGTTATGCTGGGCAGCCTTCTGGCTGTACAGTTTGGACAGCGTATTGTTTTTGTATTTGTCTGTACAGTATGGGTTGTTCTTGTTGGAATTATTATGAGTATTGGTCATGTATTGGAACATGGTGATGCGAAAGAGAAAAACAAAGGAGGTTCCGAAACAGAAGAAAGAGTAAAAGAAAATGTAAACGTAAAAAAAGGAGCCCCCAAAAAAGGCATAAAAAAATTTTTGTCCGACAAAGCAGTAAGCAGCTTTTTCATTTTGATTCAGAATCCATATATCATATTTGGCAGTTTTGTATTTTATTATGTACCTCTGTTTTGTGACCAGCAGGGATTTTCAGAGCTGGCATCTACACTGTTACTGCTTTTATATGCGGAAATTCCGGTATTTATGGGAAACTGGACAACAAAGTGGATGATAGAAAAACTGAAATACCATTCCATGTACCTGGCCTGCGGCATAAATGTTCTGGCACTACTGGTATTTGTCTGTTATCCGAAACTGCCGGGAATGATACTTGCCCTGATTCTTATGGGAGTGGGAGCCTGCTTTGGAAAAACAGTTCAGCAGATGTATTTTCTGGATCTGGAGTCTGTAAAAGAATACGGAGAAGATAAATCCATAGGTATTTACAACTTTACAGAGAATATCGGAGAATCCTTAGGACCTGTTGTTTTCGGACAATTAATGTTTATTTCTCCACTGATAAAGGGAGTTCTGCCATTTTGTATGGCAGTGACAGGTATGGGTGGAATTTATTACCTGATTAACAGAAAAAAGGAAAAAGAAAACATATAAATCACAATATCTTTTGAAATTCGCTTGGACTCATTCCTGTAATTTTTTTGTTTAAATAGGTTGCTCTGTATTATCAGAAGATAATTCTGGAAGAATATCGGTATCTTGGAACATGGCAAAAAAATTGCTTTGTACAATTCGTAGAGTTCGCTGATCTGCCTGAAGCTGTATGTGTTCTTTCTGGACAGCAGCTAATTCGTTTTCACGTTTCTGGATCTGTTTTTGTAATTTTTCCTGTGATGGCAGCTTTTGGATTCAGAGATCAGATAATTACCGGAGAGTAGAATCATGGAGCTGGTATTCTGCCAGATGTTGCTTCTGATATGCTTTTTTATCAGGAGCATCTTTTTCTGCAAGCTGGATAATCTGGCTATGAATGTGCAACTTGATAAGGAAAAGCACATGGAGAATTTGAAGGGTGATGAGCGAAAAGCAGCTGATAGGGAAGAAGCAGAGCCGGAGAGAGTCAATGCAGAGATTGTGTATGCTCCAATGGTTGCTGAAGCACATGAGTATCAGTATAATGCAGATGCATTTGAGGCTAGAGGTGTGGATGAGGTGAAGCTGGAAGCGGCACATAAGGAAGTAGCGAAGGTAAGAGAAGATAAAGCCGGATAGATGTGAGAATGTGGAAGAGGTTCTGCGTTTCTTGGCTCATTTTTTATACAGTAACAATCAAATGACAATACTCCTTGGAAAAATTCCATAACATTGTACCAAGTCGCTAATGCGATGGCTAGCTATTATTCCACTGGATTCAGAAGACCGTGCCAATGTCCTTATCATTTATGAAATTTTTCTTTTCCTGAGGCCACATCGGACAGATACCTCATAAGTATCTCACGATTCTCCTCATATACTGCAGGCATGACATCGTTCAGAGCATTGTTCAGAAACCTGTTGGATATCTTAAACCGGTTCACACTGACTTGAAAATCTCTATTTTGTTATTCTGTATGTCAAATATATAAAGAAAGTCATCCATGCTCTCTGAAATAATTTCCATCAGATGTTCTGTTGTCATTCCTTCAAATAACATAAATATATCCTGACTCATAGCTATAACCATCCCTATTCTCTTTGTCGCACTGTAACTTTTTAGTTGTATCAAATTATTTTTTCTTCGTCAATATATTCTGGGCATCTTCTTTTCGTTATTTTGCACAAAAAAAACAGCCTCATCCGCCCGGATTTTCTGTATTTTTACAGTGATTGAAAAGGTATCCTCGTATTGATAATAAAGGCATAGTGATATATAATTATTGCACAGTATACTTATTATGTAAGTAAATATGAATAACTGAAAGGGATAATCCAGTATGAAAAAAATCAATGAAATGCGAATTGAAAAACGGCTCATAACAGGTTTCATTATCACGACCATTATCAACAGCATAGCTGTAATTGCAGCAGTTATTGTATTACTCATAATTTCAAATAGATATACATATGCATTGCGGTATTATGGTTTTCCACAGGGTGACATTGGACGGGCGATGATTAAGTTCACAGATTCCCGGGGTGACACAAGAGGTATTGTTGGTTATGATACCCAGGATGAAATCAATGATATGATCAGTCAATACAACGATGATAAGGATGAATTTATTTCCTTGTGGGAAGCAGTGGAAGACAAACTGGTCACTGATGAAAGCAGAAATACATGCCAGACCATCAACGACAAGCTGACGGTGTACTGGAAGCTTAATGAAGAGATCATTGAGTTAGGTAAGAATGTGAACGATGAAAGCTCTCGTCAGCAGGCGCAGTATAAGGCAATGAATGAGCTTGCCCCTGCTTATGAAGAAATAGAAGGACTAATATATGAGCTGCTGAATACTAAAACATCCAAAGGTGATTCTTTAGACAATATCCTTAACATCACAAGCAGCATACTGGTAGTTGTTGTTGTCATTATGCTGATCGTTTCCTTCAGCATATCCGTCAGATTTGGAAGATTCATAGCAAAGGGAATCGCAGAACCTATCAATGCACTGAAGCAGCGTCTTGTTACCTTTGAACAGGGTGATTTGTCTACGAAGTTCCCTGAGGTAGATTCTAAGGATGAGGTTAGTGAAATGGCAAAAACGGCAGCTGATATGTCACATAGCTTGAAGCTGATTATTGAAGATATCGACTACTGTCTGACAGAAATGGCAAGCGGCAATTATACGGTTACTTCAAAATATCCGGATAAATATGTCGGTGAATATGCAAGTATTATCGCAACGCTCAGACAGATGAATAATCAGATGAATGATACTCTCAGGCAGATCAATAACGCTTCCGACCAGGTATCAGCAGGCTCCAACAACCTTGCACAGGCTGCCCAGTCATTGGCAGAGGGTGCTACTGACCAGTCTGCATCTGTACAAGAATTGCAGGCAACTATTGCGAGTATTTCAGAAGGGGTTACCAAGACTTCACAAAATACCGAAGCTTCTTATCAGCAAGCAAGTAAGTATGCAGATGAAGCCGACCACAGCCGCAGTGAAATGGAATCCATGATGGATGCAATGAACAGAATTAATGAAGCTTCACAGAATATCGGTAATATTATTTCAGAAATTGAAGACATTGCAAGTCAGACGAATCTTTTATCATTAAATGCTTCTATTGAAGCTGCAAGAGCAGGAGAGGCCGGCAGGGGATTTGCCGTTGTAGCAAACCAAATCCGTAAGCTGGCAGAACAAAGTACGCGATCAGCTGTAGATACCCGCCAGCTGATCGAAGGCTCTCTTGCCGAAGTAGAGGCAGGTAACAGAGCGGCACAACGTGCATCCGTATCAATTGCATCAATTATCAGTGGTATTAAAGCAATCGCCAAGTCATCTCAGGAATTGAGTGAAATATCCAAAGAGCAGTCATCGGCGATGCAGCAGGTTGAACAGGGAATTAATCAGATATCTGAAGTTGTACAGACCAATTCCGCAACAGCAGAGGAAACATCAGCCACAAGTCAGGAATTGTCGGCACAGGCCACAACGATGAACGATCTGGTATCACAGTTCAAGCTGAAATAAACATATAGGATACGGCGGACTGATAAGCATTGCTGAACTATAAAAGCTACTGCTTATCAGTCTTTTTTATTTTTACCTCTCGGATCACATGCTGGTTCCGTTCATTTTCCTTCACTTCATACAGTGCCTCATCTGCTATTAGGAAATTGAAACGAATGGAAGAGTTTAGAAAGGCACAGGCAGAGGTTGAGCAGAAGAAAGAGAAACCGATGTCGCAGAAGATGTTTAAGGTAATTTAAAATGGAAGATAGGCAACGCTCTGGCTTAGGCTGGGGCTTTTTTTTGTGGAAAAAAGCAGGTGTATGTGATAATATTATTTTGAATAATTGTATTTAGAAGAGGGTGATTATTATGGAGACACATTACTTGATAGATTATGAAAATGATGGAAAGAACGGTCTTAAGGGATGTGAAAATCTCTCGAATACTGATTATATTCATTTGTTTTACACGGATAATTCTAAAAATACAACTCTTGATATTTTTACAAACCATGGTAAGGCGGAACTTGATATAAAAAAAGTCCCAGTGGGAGACCAATCGCTAGATAAACATTTAATTGCGTATCTTGGATTTTTGGTTGGAAAAATGCTAATAAAAAGACTGAGTATGTGATTATATCATCGGATAAAGGCTATGATAAAGTAGGCGAGTTCCTACGAGAAGAGGGTGGAAAAAGTATATCTGTTTCGAGAAGATGTACAATTGCTGCCCCAAAAGATGCGCAGAAGAAAGAAGAAAAACAAAATGTAGAAAAGAAAGTTAGTGTATTGAAGGTGGATTCCGTAAATAAGTCAAAGCTGAATCAACAGGTACAACAGACCTTAAGCACATCGGAAATACAGTATAGACCTTGTGTGATGAATGAAGTAGCAAAGGTTGTAACCTCATTGTATGGAAATGAAAATTTATGAATGATGTTCATAATGCTTTGCATAGCATGTATCCTGAGGATTATCTTGATGTATATGGAGATATCAAACCTATTATAAGAAAATATGTAACTGATAAAAACAAGAATGAAATCTTTCAAAATTGATAATTCAAGAATTCCTTTCGACTATAGATGCGAGGTATTAAGGAAAGATGAAAACGGAAATGATTTGCCGCAAAAAGATGAACAGTTTCTATGTTATGTATTGGAATCTTATTTTAAACATAAAGATTTATTAAAAGAATATTTTCAAAATATACTAAAATAAAAACGGTATATTCATATTTATGATAAAAGTAGATGAAAATATTTTATATGGAGGACACGTTATGACGAATGAAAGAAACCGGAAACATAAAAAGAGAAAAAAAGAAGCTGAGATGAATTTTTTTGCAACAAAGGCAACATTCGTGGCAGGAATAGTTGTATTGATTACTATAGTAAAGGATATTTTAGAGTTATGTGTCCAAATCCCGGTATGGGTGGTGATGCTTTATTTGAGCATTTGTTTTATTGTATATATTGTCGTTCTATGCACAACAATTGTTGATAAGAAAATGCGATCAAAGGGAGTAGCTAATTTTGGGAACTCTTTGACGATTTTTTCTATTATTGTTTTTATAATAGAAAATTCAGTTATTAGATTTGCAGATACTATGATGCATATTGAAGCGATAATTATTGTGTCCGTTATTGGAGTAGTAGCGATAATAGGCGCTTTATATTTATTGTTTGCAAAATACAACGATTGATTATGATTTTGAGGTAAATTATCGATAACAGCGCAAGAGCAGTTATAGACCGTAATGGTTTGTAGCTGCCCTTTTTGCGTTTACAGAACTTTTGGACAAAATGTCCAGAAGTGGAAAGGAGAGCTTATGAAGTATTTACTGCACAGGCTGTATGTTACACCATAGCGGAATTACAGCAACAAAAATCAAGGAGGAAAACCATGCAGGAGGAAGTTACACAGAAAACGATTGTCCTTGTTTTCAAGTCCTCAAGGCTGACCGCCGATGTACTGAAGAAAGCCATGAAGATGTATCTTGGGCATCGGAAAGCTGGGAAACAGGCAACGCATGGAAAAATGTCAGTGAAAAAGCTGGTAGGTCAGGGTATGGGAGCTTCGAGTATTGAGGTTACGGATAACAACATCAAGTCCTTTGAGCGGGTGGCAAGGAAATACAATGTTGACTTTGCTGTGAAAAAGGATAAGACGGTGGAACCTCCGAAGGGACGCACCAAGAGGAATGCTTACTGCCCGGTCTTGTGTATTGCGCTGATTGCGGCAGTAAGATGTCCTATCAGACGAACTACTACAAAAGCGGTGAACCCTATCATTCGTTCCGATGTAGCAGCTACGGGAACAGAACCATGAACTGCACCATTCATCACATCAGCGATAAAGTCCTTTACCAGTTGGTGCTGCGCTCTATCCAGCGCCTTTCAAGCCACATTATCGCAGATGAGCGGGGATTTGCGGAAGAACTGAAAAGCAAATGGGAAGCACAGGCGAATGGCAAACCGCAAAAGCAAAAGGATGAACTTAAGACAATCAATCGCAGACTGAGCGAGCTTGACCGCCTGATTGGAAGCCTTTATGAGAATTTCATTTCAGGCCTGCTGCCCGAAAAACAGTACAAGTCCCTGATGAAGAAATACTTTGCTGAACAGGACAGCCTTGAGAGCCAAGTATCGGAAATTCAGGAGAAGCTGGAGCAAACCAAAGCGTCCTCTGCTCATATCGGACGGTTTATCAGGCTCATCAAGAAGTATAAGCAACCCACAGAGCTGACGAAAGAGGTGGCGTGTGAACTGATTGATAAAATCGTTGTTCACGAAGCCGTGGGCAAGAAGCCCAACCGACAGCAGCAGGTGGACATTTACTATAACTTCATCGGGCAGTTTGATCTCCCGCTTTCCGAAAAGGAAATTGCCGAAGCAAGACGGAAATCCGAGCAAGAAGCGGCGGAAAAAGCCAAGCGCAAGAAGAACCGGCAGCGTGAGAGCAATGCTGCGCATAGAGCCAAAACCAAGGCGGAACGCTGGACAGCGGATGACGGTCATAAGTACCCGAAACGAGTGTGCGAACAGTGCGGTAAGGAGTTTTATCCGAACAGCACAAGGCAGAGATTTTGCAATACTGACTGCACAAAAGCCCATCAGCAGGCAGAAAAAGAGAAGAAACGCTTTGCCGAAAATGGCGAGTACACCTTTCGTCAAAAGGTCTGCAAGATTTGCGGCAAGCCCTTCTGGCCGTCCAACGGTCAGGAGGTGCTGTGCTTTGAGGAATGTAAAACCATCAACCGCAGGCAGAAACAACTTGCCTATTATCACCGTAAGCAATCTGGGCAGAAAGCCGGAGAAGCAATATAATTCAAGGAGGACGACACAATGGAAGAATTCATCACGGACGAACGGACAGGCTTGAGCTATGAGCTTGTCGGGGACTACTATCTGATTGCCGGAGAGGACGAACCGGAGGGCAGACCCATCGGCATTTGGGGACAGCGACACCTGCGATATATCCGAAAGCACAAGGTCAGCTTGTACGCCGAGCTGCTGACTACCGGCAAGCTGAACGATTACCTTGCAGACCTCAACGAGCAGGCAGAAGCATTGTTTTCTCGGCTGGTAAAGCAGCTTTCAGAAAAAGAGGGCGTTACGGAAACCCTCAAAGCGGAAAATCAAATGCTGTGGGTGCAGAGGATGAACAACATCCGCAGTGCTGCTATGGAAATCGTTGCAAACGATTTGATTTACTGTTTGGAGTACGGCTATGAATGTCAAGCTGGATGATTATGAGGTGCGGGTGCTGATAAACGGCTTAATACAGCAGCACAGGAGCTATGACGCAGAAACCAACGGTCAGATTGACTCACTCGCCCTTCGCCTGTGTGACATTGCTGAAGCAATGAAGCCGGGGCGAAAGAAGAAAATCCCCTTTTAGCCGGTAGAAATCAGAGTAATTTGTCAGTGCCTTATGGAGTGGCGAAATCGAGAGATACAGGCGAAAAGACACGGCGCAGTGGATGCCATAAATGAACTGCTGATACGGTTTACCCGCTAAAGAGAAAAGTCGCTGTCACAGACGGCGGCTTTTCCTTTTCGGGTAGTATTCAAGAAGTCATAAAGTTCCGTGAGTAATGGAAGAAGGCAATGCTTTGAGAAAAAGATGAGAGCAATATTCTGAAAACTACTTGAGATTTTGGGGAAAATCTGCTAAAATATTTTTATATGTCTATGGGGCAGTGGAATTCATATCCTTTTGCCTTAGAAATTATGGAAGGAGGACTTGATTATGGCAAACGGAAATGCGACAATTATTGTCGGCTCGGCTCGGCTCGGCTCGGCTCGGCTCGGCTCGGCAGGAGCATAGCGCCGTTTTTTCAGCGTGTCAAGTCTTATTTCATACAATTTATAACGAACCAGTTGCCGGAGACAGGGCGCATTATGCCTTGGCTTCGGCTTTTTGCGTTTGCCGGAAGGATGGTGGTTTGATATTGAAGTCCTAACCACGACCGGCAAATCAATATTTTCCGGTTAAACCTTCTGTCTTCTCCGGCGTGTCCGCTGTCGGAGGAAGAAAATAGCGGATAGAATTATTTTGGAGGAATAAAAATGAAGAAGAAACTTCTAAGCCTTCTGCTTGCGTTGTGCCTTGTGATGGCACTTGTTCCGATGACAGCGTTTGCTGAAGGAACTTCAGTAGATAATTGGGACGGCTCGGCAGACACGAGCTGGTATACGAGTGCGCCTGACGCTTCGGCATATCATATTTCAACGGCAGAACAGCTTGCAGGTTTGGCACAGCTTGTGAATGCTGATCCCGGAACCACAAATTTTGCAGGGAAAACTTTCTATTTGGATAATGACATTGATTTATCCGGGCATGAATGGATCTCGATTGGTACGGGTAGAGGCGGAACCCGGTCTAAATACAGCTTTTGCGGTGTATTTGACGGACAGGGTCATGTGATCTCAAATCTCTACTCTCATGAATCATACATTGAGGGGGCGGATGAGTCCCATAATTTACTTAGAAACGCTCTGTTCGGCAATGTTTACAACGGCGAAGTCAAAAACCTTGGTGTTGCAGACGCTGAAATCTGGATTGATCCTAAAGATAACAGTGCCGCAGGTAAAGGCATTTTAGTTGACTGGATGGGTAAGTCCAAAATCACCAACTGCTGGACATCCGGCAGTATTTACAGTGGCACCAAAATAGAAAAGAATATTGGCGGTATTGTTGGTGTTACTGTGCAGGGCTGCACCATTTCCGGTTGCTATTCAACAGCAACACTTACAGGTAATTTCACAAATTCCGAGGGATATTACACGGAACCGAACCCGGCTGATTGGCCGTGCGATAGCATTGGCGGTATTGTTGGTGCAAGATTTGACAACAATTTAACGGTTACGGATTGTTGGTTTGATGGTAAGATAGTTGTCAACTCCATTCAGGCCGCTGTTGGCGGAATCGTTGGGTATACGGATGACCAATTGGGCTCGGGAACAGTCAATAACTGTATGGTTACGACGACTGACATGGGCGTAGATAAAGATGGAAATACTTGTTGGGTGGCTTATGCCCTCGGCGGCACAGTAGAAAATTGCTATTGGCCTAATGACACGAAAGCATATGACCCGTCTCCGCTTGCGTATGTAGGAGGACAAAGCAACGAAGAGCAAGGTACTGCCGTCACAGACTTTACCTCCGCAGATGTCCTTGCTGGCTTGAAAAACAATGCCGGTGCGGGCGTTGAGTGGGTTGCCGGAATCGGCTATCCAACTTTTGTGTGGGATGACAATAACATTCCCGCTGATTACACAGCTGTTGATGCGGCCATCACAAGTGCAGAGGCTCTTGATAGCAGCCTTTATACAAATTATTCTGCGGTAGAAGATTCCATTAACTCTGTTGACCGAGCAAAAAGTAAAGCCCAGCAAACAGAGGTTGATGCAATGGCAAAGGCTATCGAGGATGCAGTTTCCGCCCTGCAATACAAGGGTGCTGATTACACCAAAGTAGACGCAGCCATTGCCAAGGTAAATGCTCTGAACAAGGACAACCACAAGGATTTCTCCGCTGTGGATGATGCACTGAAGGCTGTTGTCCGTGACAAAAACATTACCGAACAGACGGAAGTTGACGCAATGGCGAAGGCTATTGAAGATGCGATTGCTGCCATGCAATACAAGGACGCTGACTACACCAAGGTTGATGCAGCGATTGCCAAAGCAAATGCCATGAACAAGAATGACTACAAGGATTTCTCTAATGTGGAAGCTGCCGTGAAGGCTGTTGTTCGTGGTAAAAATATTACAGAGCAATCCGAAGTAGACAAGATGGAGAAGGCTATTGAAGATGCGATTGCTGCCCTGCAATACAAGGATGCCGATTACACAAAGGTAGATGCAGCCATTGCCAAAGCAAATGCACTGAACAAGGATAACTACAAGGACTTTACTGCTGTGGAAGCCGCTGTGAATGCTGTGACTCGTGGCAAGAACCTTACGGAACAGAGCGAAGTGGATGCAATGGCGAAGGCTATTGAAGATGCGATTGCTGCCCTGCAATACAAGTACGTTGATTATACTAAGGTTGATGCAGCCATTGCCAAGGCAAATGCTTTGAAGAAGGACGAGTACAAAGACTTCTCTGCCGTGGAAGCTGCCGTCAATGCCGTTGTCCGTGACAAGAATATCACTGAACAGAGCGAAGTGGATGCAATGGCGAAGGCTATTGAAGATGCGATTGCTGCCCTGCAATACAAGTACGTTGATTATACTAAGGTTGATGCAGCCATTGCCAAGGCAAATGCTTTGAAGAAGGACGAGTACAAAGACTTCTCTGCCGTGGAAGCTGCCGTCAATGCCGTTGTCCGTGACAAGAATATCACTGAACAGGGCGAAGTGGATGCAATGGCGAAGGCTATTGAAGATGCCATTGCTGCCCTGCAATACAAGGACGCTGACTACACCAAGGTTGATGCAGCCATTGCCAAAGCAAATGCCCTGAACAAGAATGACTACAAGGATTTCTCTAATGTGGAAGCTGCCGTGAAGGCTGTTGTCCGTGGTAAAAATATTACAGAGCAATCCGAAGTAGACAAGATGGCAAAGGCTATCGAAGATGCGATTGCTGCCCTGCAATACAAGTACGTTGATTATACTAAGGTTGATGCAGCCATTGCCAAGGCAAATGCTTTGAAGAAGGACGAGTACAAAGACTTCTCTGCCGTGGAAGCTGCCGTCAATGCCGTTGTCCGTGACAAGAATATCACTGAACAGGGCGAAGTGGATGCAATGGCGAAGGCTATTGAAGATGCCATTGCTGCCCTGCAATACAAGGACGCTGACTACACCAAGGTTGATGCAGCCATTGCCAAAGCAAATGCCCTGAACAAGAATGACTACAAGGATTTCTCTGGTGTGGAAGCCGCTGTCAATGCTGTTGTCCGTGGCAAGAACATTACGGAGCAATCCGAAGTAGATAAGATGGCGAAGGCTATCGAAGATGTGATTTCGGCTCTTGAAAAAAAGCCTGCCAGTACCAAACCGGGAACATCCGATAAGAGTCCGCAGACCGGTGATACAAGCAACCTTGCACTGTGGATTGTCCTGCTGTTTGTCAGCGGTGGTGCTGCCATTGGTACAACGGTTGTCAGCAGAAAGAAAAAGTACAACAAATAATTGAATAGCGTTCCCTTGCTCCATCTTCCGAGCAAGACAAAAGCGTCGTAGCAATACGGCGCTTTTTTGTTACCCGGAAGCGACAAACAGCGGTTTTTGAATGACGGATGAAGGATACCGCCGTCAAAACAAAGCCGCTCATATCGAAGGAAAACGCCCAAAATCGCTCCGAAACTATACAGCGGGGAACGGTTTTGGGCGTTTCTGCGTTTCGGGAGCAAATCGGCAATTCGGCAGTGAAAAGGAGGTGCTCGCTATGCCCCGTATGCCGAAATACCTCAAGAGAGTTCATGATTATGTATTCAAATTTTGAACACAATTTTCCGGTAGCGATTACGGTAGGAAAGGATTTTACAGATGATATGGAGTGCTTTGAACCATCATATAAATGCAATAATATTAATGAATTTAAAGATGCATTAAAGAAAATTTTATGCTCTGATGAAGTGATGAGTGTAATTAAAACATTATATTCTAAGGCAAATATGTTAGGAAATTATAACTCTTAGTAGTAACCCTTTCCCTTTTACTACCAATTTTACTACTAACAGGTAGTAACAACATGTTCAATCTTGCTCTGATTTGCCACAATCTGTAATTTCAGAGCAAACTACATGAACCCCAGAAACCCTTGCAAAACAGGGCATTCCGGGGCAAAACAAGGAGAAATAAAATAATGATAAAAGTACTTTTCATCTGCCACTACACATAGCAAATGATTTGCTGCTTTTTATTTTTATCAGGGTAGTCCATAGTGGGCTGCCTTTTGTTATACAAAATGGAGACAATCAGGGAATCTGTAAAAAGAGGCATGGGCGGCGCAATTTACGGTACTGCAAGTGTTACTATATTTGTTAGATTTTTATAAATATACCCTGTACACAAAAATTTCACTTGTAATCTGGCAGGATATCGGCTACACTTTACGCATTCCAATCTGATATGGAGGATAAGAAAGAGTATGAGAAAAAAATGGATTTTTACCGGAGCGGCATTTGCACTTGCAATGACCCTGACCGGATGCAGAGATAATGCGGCAGACAGTATTCCGCAGCAAAGCAGCCAGGAGCAGACGAAGGAGCAGACACTGATGATCCCTATGGAGGAGGCACAGGAAGCGGCGTTAAAAGCAGCGGATATTGAAGCGGCAGATGCAGACATTTCAGCCACAACCTTAAGTGAGGTGGCGGGAGTGGTTTGCTATAAGGTGGAATTTACTTCCGGAGAGTATGCCTACGCCTACACGATCAATGCAGAGACAGGAGCTGTCATGGAAATGAGCAGCCAGGAACAGAATGCACAGGCTTCCGGGACGCAGACGGAGGTAGCAGACGCCACTGTCCCTACTACGGCACAGACCTCAGCCCAGGCACAGACCTCAGCCCAGGCACAGACCTCAGCCGCTGCACCGGCACAGAATGCAACAGATATCGGAATCGTGGATGAAGCAGCAGCACAGAAGATTGCACTGGAGCATGCCGGAGTGAAGGCAGCGGACGCAACGATCACCAAGTCAAAGCTTGATTATGAAGACGGACGTCAGGTATATGACATTGAATGGTATGCAGGCGGTGCCAAGTATGACTATGAGATTGCGGCAGACACTGGAGAGATCATCAGCTCCGCATATGAAGAAAAAACGATGGGAGCAGACAGCAAGAACGTTACGGTCAGTGAGGCAGATGCAAAGAAAACAGCCCTTGACCGTGTAAGCGGTGCAACAGACACGGATCTCTACGAATGGAAGCTTGATTATGATGACGGACGTCCGGAATATGAAGGAAAGATCATCTACGGTGGAACGGAATACGAATTCACGATTGATGCAGCGACCGGATCCGTAATGGAGTGGGATGCTGAGAAGGTCCGTTAAGACAGACAGGAGAACTAGTTACGTACAAAGATTATCAATGAGCAGTTAACAGATTTATTCTATAACTTTGTCGAGCTGGAAGACCGTATTGCGGCCAATGACCGGTATGCAGACTTAAACAGCTCGGATATGCGGTTTTTGTCCGCTGTAGGAAAAGGGAGCCATCCAAGGACCATCACCCAGGTCGGTGATTACCTGTGTGTCGGGAGACAGACGGCACACCATGCATCCAGCAGCCTAATCCGGAGAGGATATATCACCAAGATGATGAACCCGAACGATGCCAGATCCCAATGGCTCATTCTTACGGATAAGGGGATGGAGGCCGTGGTCTATTAACGGAACCGGATCCGTAGCAACGTGAAAGGCATGACGAAGAATTTCTCCGAACAGGAGATGGATGGAATGATCGGTTTGCTGGCGCAGATGAACAGCTTTCTGGATTCCAAAAGAGTGGAAGGCACCGTATCATCCAGAAGAAAAAAATAACCGGAGGAGAGCTTATGGCAGTAACCATACGTGACGTCGCAAGGGAAGCGGGAGTCAGTGTTGCGACCGTGTCCCACGCCCTGACCGGGTATACGGATATATCTGTAAAAACAAGACAAAAAATACAGGAAACGGCACGCAGACTGGGGTATCAGCCGAATATCAACGGACGCAGCCTTGCCAGTAAAAAGAGCAACCGGATCTGCTGAAACGGGAGCGGAAGGACAACATCACCTTCCGCATGATCCAGGGGGGGGTATGGCTACTGCAGCAGCCACGGACTTGAGGTTGCGGTATATGCCCATGATCCGGAAGAAATGACCTACCGGCAGTTCTGTGAGAGCCATGCGGTGGAAGGGATCCTGATTAGTGACATGATAATAGAGATTTTCTGGCATACTACGGAGAACGCAAGCTGATTCTTCGTGTAGCCTTTGAAAGGTATCTGCGTAACCATCCGGAACTAAGGAGGCGGATATAATGGCAAAGGCAGGAAAAGGTCAGACAAGGCGGGACTCCAAACGCAGAGTATTAAGACCGGGAGAAAGCATAAGAGCAGACGGAAAATATCAATATAAATATCACATTGATGGAAAACCACATTTTGTATACAGTTGGAAACTAGAGCCTACGGACAAACTTCCAAAGGGCAAGAAGCCATGCCTCTCCCTTCGTGAATTGGAAAAACAGGTAAACACCGATTTGGATTTGCTTGTAAATATCGTGGACGGACAGATGACAGTCTGTGAACTTGTAGACCGATATTTGAAAACAAAGACCGGAGTAAGGCAAAGCACGAAACAGGGATATGTTACAGTACAGAGATTACTTGCAAAGGAAGCATTCGGTAAAAAGACGATACGAAGTGTGAAAACTTCCGATGCAAAGCTGTTTCTTATCAAATTGCAGCAGGAAGATGGGAAAAGCTACAGTTCCATTCATACCATCCGTGGAGTGTTGCGACCAGCCTTTCAGATGGCAGTGGATGATAACATCCTTGTAAAGAATCCATTCGGATTTCAGCTTGCCGGAGTATTGGTAAATGACGCAGTCACAAGAGAGGCAATCACAAAAGACCAGATGAGAAAGTTCATAAAGTTTGTGCATGATGATGTGGTGTACTGTAAATATTATGAAGTGGTGTACATACTCTTTCATACGGGAATGCGAATATCGGAATTTTGTGGACTGACACTAAAGGACCTTGATCTTGAACACCGAACTGTGAATATCGACCACCAGTTGCAGAGAACATCGGATATGCGATACATCATAGAAACCACAAAGACAGATGCCTGAACAAGGGTATTGCCGATTACAGAGGATGTGGCACAGATGTTTCAGGCAATCATCGAGGACAGGAATGCTCCCAAAGTGGAAAAATCCATTGATGGCTACAGTGGGTTCCTTTTCTATGATGATAATGGAATGCCCCTTGTGGCAATGCACTGGCAGCACAGATTCAACCACATGGTCGGCAGATACAATGACATTTATCGGGTGCAGATGCCAAACATTACGCCTCATGTGTGCCGACACACCTATTGCAGCAATATGGCAAAATCGGGAATGAATCCCAAGACATTACAGTATCTTATGGGGCATTCGGATATATCAGTCACGATGAATGTGTACACGCATATCAGCTTTGATGATGCAGAGGAAGAACTGAAACGAATGGAAGACTTCAAAAAGGCGCAGGCGGAGGTTGAGCAGAAGAAGGAGAAAACGATGTCGCAGAAGATGTTTAAGGTAATTTAATAGAGAAGAGGGATAATGCTCCGGCTTGGCTGGGGCGTTTTTTCTATGGAAAAGAAGTGAAAATGACGATATAATATTTGAGATATTGTGATGGAGGCAGATGGATAATGAATATAAAGGATGTTAATGACAAGATTAAAAATATAGAGAATGAAATAGGAGCAATGGTTGAACAAAAGTTAAAGTTTTCAGATGCATCAATGGAACAGGTTGTGATTGTAGCAATTGTAAATGATAGCATAGATTTAATAGAAGATATACAACGAAATATATATGCATTTAATCTTTCGTATGAAAATTATAACAATGCCGTGTCGTTTAATCCTAATTATTATTTTGAAAATATTATTTTACAAGATGACATGATATGGGAACGAATAATCTTTCTTGTTGGTGTGCTTGATCAACTAAATGTGAATATTATTTTTGAACAGAAATCAGTAGAACCGTTGTATGATATGATAAAAAAGAAACATTCAACAGATGATGATATAATTGTGGATTTACGATGCATAAGAGGCGATTATAATAGCAAAAGAATTAAATGGAAACGAAACGACAACGAACATTTTGTTTCTACGCATTTAGATACAAAAGAAACTGAGAATGATATTGGAGAATTAATCTTTATAAATAATGATCAAATAAAAATGAATATGGAAAAATGTTTTCAGTTAACGGATAGAATTAATGAAATTGCTATGAAAGAATTGAAGGAGTGGATTCAACCGATTGAAAAGAAGCAAGGTATATATATAAGATTAATGAAGAAAATTATAAATGAGTTTTCCATTAAAAATAGGAGATGTTCTTTTAACTGCACAGAAAGATTGTCTTGCGAGACAGAAGTGCTTAATAAGAATATTGTTAATGATGTTGCAAAGTTAGAAAAAAGGTATGAAACATTACGAGAAGAATACAGAAACGTAATAAATCAAATAAATGAGTGGTGCATTGATATGGGTGATGAGGCTAGTAATATTCGAAATACTCTTTTAATAGATGCAATTTTTCGTGCAAAAGAAATTGTAAGATCATTAAATTTATATTTTTGTTGTTTAAATTATGATATGGATAAAAAAATACTGTTTGCGTTTTCGGAAGAGGATTTTATTAAGTTTCTTTATAATGAAGTGATAACACCAAATATATATTGTTTTCATGCTATTATGAAAACTTATTCAGTATGTGAAAAAATAGCAAAATTTATATTGTGCAAATATGATTTTGAACATGAATATATTACATCAGAAAAATTTAAAAATATGTACATTGAAGATATAATTGCAAAGATAAATGAAAAACAGATAACTTCAGATATCATAGAGAAATTTATGGAAATAATGGAGGGGAAAGTATATTCACATTATGAAAAAATTCGTAATTTAGAGTATCATTGTCTTAGACAGGAATATTTGAATTGTCAGAGCGCACTAGAGATAAATATAGGAAAAGTTTATGAAGTGTTTGTGCTATTAAATCAACTATTTGAATTGTTAGAATTATTAGTTGGAGAGGAAAAAGTAATATTATCTAAACGGATTAAAAAGAGGGAGATCGATCTTTGGTAGTAAAGTGATAAAAAACTTAGTAAGCCTTTCCAGTTTACTACCAACTTTACTACTAACAGCCCACAACAACTTGCTCCATCTTGCCCTATTTTGCCAAGATGTCAGCCAATACACACATTTCACAAATCCCCGAAATCCTTTGCAAAACAGGGCATTCCGGGACAAATCAAGGAGAAACAAAACAATGATAAAAGTACTATTTGTTTGCCACGGCAGAATCCGTACTTTTGTCTGAAGTGGCTTAAAATCAAGGCTTTTGGGGAATGAGAATGGTATTTGTACCCCCATTGTACCTCTATTTTGCGCTAGTGTACCGCGACAACCTAAAAGCAAAGCTTTCGGGTTGGAATTTGTTAACCGGATTGTCCTCGATAAAAATGAATATGATTTGTGGTGAAAGAAGTTCCTGCGGGGAGGAGAGAAATGCTGGCAGGATGCTTTGG
>ERZ1106915.356-NODE-356-length-71376-cov-39.134939_pt1 | contig 71376 bp, 66 predicted proteins | sample MGYA00403653_ERZ1106915 | MGnify/ENA primary metagenome ERZ1106915 (study PRJEB35170, sample SAMEA104062404) | human gut metagenome | biome: human gut; feature: human-associated habitat; material: faeces | place: Denmark | collected 2012-06-06 ...
TTGTATTTTCTGCTCATTATTAGGGTATATTCTGTATTTATATGCCTTTAACATCCACTGTCACCCTCTTTCTCAACCTTGATTTTTGAATATGGTCTTTATCCGTTTCCATATATCTGATAATAACACTGTGCCTTTGACATATCTCATATGAAAACTGCTTTATATCATCTGATATCTGTCTCGAAACCAGTAATTTCTTCCTATATTTGCAGACGAAAATAATGTGATATTGTAATAAGTATTTATGTCTGTTTTTAGATTTCCATGGTCCCATACCATGAGCATACAATAATTTCTGATTTTTAGCTACCTTAACCCATCGTCTAAAGCCAGTGGGATTGCGGTAGCCTTATTTCAAACGCCCGACTGACGTTTTTTGCCAAAATCGGTCACTGATCGCAGCTTAAAATCAGATAGCTGACCGCCAGCAAGATCAGTGCAAACACAACGCCCAAAAAGCGATACCGAAAGCACAGCATCAGAAACATTCCCATCGCTGTCCAGAATATTGCAAACGCAACCAGTCGGATCATAAACGCATCAATCCCTGCAAAATATCTTATATTATTTAGTCTATGCACGGGCCGGCGTTCTTTGATTAAAAATCTGCGCAAGCATCAACGGCTTAGTCCTTTCGCAGTCCGGCTGCCTGCATAATTGCCTCAACCGGCTCCACAGGCTCGCTTCCCCAGAAAATCTCCGTATCCGCGCATCCCGCAGTATCCAGCAGTTCCCGCGCATCTTCTTTTAAGAGCCTTTGATAAGCGTCGTCTACCATTTCCAGCTTTAACAGAGCTTCCTCCCTGTCACTGTCCGTTTGCTCCGAAAGCCATGCAGAAGCCGCCTCCCGGATTTCTTCCGGATCCAGACCGGTATGTTCGCCCCAGTCCAACAGCTTTACTGCTGCCTGCACCGCTATCAGAGACGAACCCGATGTCCCAATCTGAACCTTAGAATTGATTTCATCCAAAATCGGAAGCGTCAGGGCTGCAGACGTATCCTCCGGGTTTTCCGGATTCCCGATATCGCCTGTATCCTCCGGATTATCCGCATTTCCGATAGTATCTGTATCATCCGGCTCCTCTGAAAGAGCTGTGCTATTTTCCATTTCTTCCGACCAGGTTTCCTGCTGTTGGTCACCGGAAGCCTCCGTTTCTTTCTGTACAGAGCATCCCGCCAGCAAAACAGCAAAAAGCAAAGCTGCCATACACAGTATCGCGGCAGTCGAAGTTGTCCTCCTGTTTTTGAATCGTTTCATCCTTTTTTTCATCCTGCCTGCCCTCAAGCTTTCTTCAAAAAGCAAAACAGGGACAAATCCAGCCAGACCGCCCCTGTCACATGTTTCGCTATCCTTTGATACCAGATTGCTACGCGCTTTGCACTCTCGCAATCTTCATCATTTCAAATTTATGCTTCGTTTCCGTCTTCTTCCGGGAACGCTGCGTCCACCGCTTCCTCATCGCTCATCATTTCCTGTTTAGGCGTCGTAAAGCGATCTACCAGGTCAGGAATCATGTCGATTACCTTGCTGACGCTGTCCTGATTCTTGATGTTGACCAGACGTGTCTGTCCGTTTTTAATCAGAAGCACCGCGCTGGGGGACATCTTGCCGCTCATACCGCCCATGCCGCCGTTTTTGCGGGAGTCCTTACCCGCTCCGCAGCTTGCGCCCGCACCGATTCCAAACGATACATCCACAAGCGGGATAATGATCGTATCATCAATCTTTGTTGCTTCTCCAACTACGGTTTTCGTTGTGAAAACGGATTCTGCCCCTTTCACCAAGGCTTCCATTACAGAAGTAATATTGTTATCTTTATTTTCTGCCATGCTATGCTTCCTCCTTCTTGCGCAGTATTCTGATCAGTCGTCTGACATTTTTATTGAGTAAAATCCTCAGTCCGCAGATTCCGAGGGTTCCAAGCCGGATTCTGCCTTTGAGGTGAAGTTCTCCTTCGATATATTTCTCTTCAAAATCCGGTTCCAGCCGGATATTTCCTTTATGCCAGGGATACAGCATTCCCTGTATCGCCATGATCTGTCCGGTAGAAGCCGGATCGCCTGTCCCGACGATTCCAAAAACCTCCAGCTTTCGCGGCAGTACATGTCTGATAATTTCTCCCAGCTCGTAAAATCCAACCCGGATCGCCTGCCGTGTCTGCGGCTGATCCCAGATTCTTTTATAATAGGCAGTCTGTTGTTTGAGCTGGTCGGTCTTTTGCTGCATTCCGCGCAGTCGGTCTGTGACCTGCGAAAGCTTACCGGAAAGCTTTTCAAAAAAGCTGCCGGCAGGATGTTCGGGCGCAGCGTCCGAATCGGTAGCTTGCGCGTCAGCCTCCGAAGCAGATGTTTCGTTCGGGTCAGTTGACTGTGATTCGACATCAGGCATCCTAGTCGTAGCCGAGCCACGCGGGTCTGCTGACTGCGGTTCAGATGCTTCCGCGACAGTTTGTGTCTGCGGTTCGTCAGTCGTACCGGCAGCAGGCGCGCTCTCGCCCAGCGTTTTTACGTCCGCAGACGGCATTTTCGCTCCGTCCACATCCAGCACATTCGTATCCGCGTCGGCGTCGCCTACACCTTCCTCTGCATCCGCCCCGGATGCCGCTTTTTTCCTTTTCCCAGATCGTTCTTTTTTCGGATAAATTAAAATTCCCGCCACTCGGACTTCCAAAAGCAGTTCTTTTTCATATGTGACACAGATAGACAGCAGATGTAACAGCCATGTCACGCGACCCAGGATGTATTTTTCTTCCTTCCAGACGCCGTCCGCCCGATATCGGATCGGGACGAGCAAAACGGTCAGAACTGTCAGCAAGATCAGTCCGAGGATTCCAAGCAAAATCCATCCAATTACTTTTAATATTGTCAGAAGTACTGTCATCCGCCGCCTCCTTTCCCGGAGGTAAAGGTCTTTTGCAGATATCCCTTGATATCCGCTTCCATTCCGGCGTCCATCGTATCCTGCAGCATCTGCTGCACAAGAAAAATCGCTTCCTCCCGCCCCTCTGCAATGCCGACAACCTGCAGTGCCTTTTTGTCAAAATATTTTTGTTTTAACAGCGCGCAGTGGAAAATGTCCAGCTGATCTGAAGTGCAAGACAGGCTGATCAGATAGATGCCAAGCTGTCCTCTCCCGGTCAGAAGCTTCCATTTTATTTTATTTACATTGCGGATTGACGGCCCCACATACAGCCTGCGGTAAAATTTCATGAACTGGCAACACTCTCCTGTTCCTAGAATGCCCCCAAATTGCACTCATAAGCATATTTTTTGAAAATAGCCGGTCAGATTGACCGGCCTAAACAGATGATTTCCGTCCGCTTAATAGTATTTGTGGCTGCCCCAGAGATTGCTCTTCTTTAATTCCAGATATTCATGATAGGCTTTTTCGAGAATCTGCTTTTCATTGGCAAATTTCAAAAGATGATAGGCCTCATGATACTTGTAAAATCCGGAGTCCACAAAATACTCTTCTCTTTGCGGCTTACTGTAATAACTGTCTGCCATCATCAAATACCAGTGAACTTCTTTCTCCACGACATCCTCCGGTACGTTGAAGGTATATTCGCTTTTGCCCACATACTTGATAATGGAAGCTCTGGAACCGCTTTCCTCCAGAACCTCACGGAGCGCGGTCTGCTGAAACTCCTCGCCCTCCTCCACGGTTCCTTTAGGGAGTACCCATCCTTCATATTTATTTTTATAATTTTTATAAAGCAGAAGGATCTTCCCCCTAAAAATTACTACACCGCCGCAGCTCGTTGCTTCTATCACTGCAATTCCTCCTGTCCGGCGATATCTGACTCTGGAATTCAGTATACCTTAAATCCGGATACAGGGCAAGTCCTATTCTCCAAAAAGAATTTACCGAAAATTCAAAATTGTCCGGTCAGTCTGAAAAATATGCATCGAACACCTGTCTGGCAAGGGGCACTGCATAATCGCTTCCGGAACCCGCGCTTTCCACGATTACTGTCACCGCAATCTCAGGATTCTCTGCCGGAGCAAAGCCTGTGAACCATGCATGGGATTCGGACTTATCGCTGGAAAATTCAGCGCTTCCGGTCTTCCCGGCAGCCGTATAGGAACGGTCCTTTAGCTTTCTGCCGGTTCCCTCCTGCACAACGTCCTCCATCAGGGAAATCATCACTTCCGACTCTTTTTCCGACATCAGCTCCCGATAAACGGACGGCTCATTTTTCTCCAGTATCTTCCCATCCGCATTCAGCACCCGATCCACAACGATCGGCTGCATCAGTTTGCCGCCGTTTGCGATCGCCGCCGTAATCAGGTTTAACTGTACCGGCGTGATCTGCGTCTTCCCCTGACCGATCGACGTCTGAATCACGTCCTCGTCCGTGCTGTCCTGATCTAACGTTACCTTCGTCTGGTTATAAGGAAGCGGGAACGAAAACTCCTGATTAAACAGCAGACCGTCGATCGTTTCGCCAAATTTTTCCCGATCCATCGACATACCGATGTTGGCAAAAGAGGCATTGCATGATTTTGCAAAAGAGGTCATCAGGTTGACATCGCCATGCACGCTCCCGTGATAGCAGTTGATTTTATTGTCTCCATTGATATATGCACCGTTACACTGATAATGATAATTTTGCCAGCTATCCGGATTTTGGCGGATATAGGCAAGCGCCGTCACGATTTTAAAGGTCGAACCAGGCGGATACAGTCCCTGCGTCCCACGGTTTACGAGTGCTGCTTTGTCCTTGTCGGTGCTGAGCGTCTCCCAGTTTTCTGCGATTTTGTTCGGATCGTAATCGGGCTTGCTGACCATTGCGAGCACTCTTCCCGTTTTTACCTCCGTCACAACAATCGCACCGCGGTATAACCCCAGCGCATCGCTCGCTGCCTGCTGCAGGGAGGTGTCCAGCGTTGTATAGACATCGTTTCCCGGATTTTTTTCTCCTGCCAGCTCATGATCCAGCTTTTCCCGGTCAGAAATATCCGAATGAATCAGCTGATAATTTTCCAGCTCCTCGATCCCCGTCTTTCCTTTATCCGTGTAACCAACCACATGGGCAAAGATATTTTTATAGGGATACTCCCGAACCGATGTTCCATCCTCTGCGATCACAGTCTGTGCCAACACCTCTCCCGTCCCAGCGTAAATCGTTCCGCGGGTATTTTTCTGGGCGAGGACGCGCTGCTGGGAATTGTAGCTGTTGTTAAACAGCGCTTCCTGATTGGAGGACACATAATCTGCCAGATACCAGATCATCCCGGCAAACACTGCAAGCATCAGCAGGCTGCACAGATAGAGTTCACGATTCATCTGCCATTTATTCTGTTTCTTCTGTTTGTCTTTTTTTCTTTCTTCTTTGCTTTTCAATTCGAAGCTCCTCATCATACCGCAAGACAAAAACGCCTTCTATGACGCCAAACATCAGGATCGTCGTCATCACGCTGCTTCCACCGTAGCTGACAAGAGGAAGCGTCACACCGGTCAGCGGGATAAATTTGCTTCCGCCGCCGACAGTCAGAGACGTCTGAAACAGGTATAAAATTGCAAATCCTACTACAAGATTTCTGTAAAATCCGTCTGCAAGACCACCCGCCAGACGAATCATCAGGACAAACAGCACTGCCGCTGTCAGCAAAATTCCAATTCCAAAGAGCAGCCCCAGCTCTTCGATCACTGCGGAAAAAATGAAATCCGTCTCCACATATGGAATATCCTGCGGCGTGCCTTTTCCGATTCCCAATCCGAACAGTCCTCCGCGGCTCATCGCAAACAGCGCCTGTGCGATCTGATATCCCTGCTTATCAATCACACTCCATGGATCCCTCCACGCCTGCACGCGCACCTGTACATGGGAAAACATCCGGTACGCAAGCAACGATGCGCCTGCCCCGGCGACAAGCCCGCCAGCCAGATACAGTGGCTGATGTGCAGAAATCGTCATCAGAAACACATACACCATAAAAAGAATCAGCGCGCTGCCCAGATCCTTCGACAGTACGAGAATCAGCACATGCGCTGTTGCTCCGATTCCAGCTGCGACCACCTGCCGGATTCCTGTCTTTTCGGAAAGAACCGCTGCCAGGAAAAATACGAACGTCAGTTTGACAAACTCCGACGGCTGGAAGGTAATTCCACCTATCGACCAGGACAGCTTCGAGCCGTGCGTCACCTGTCCTAAAATCAGCACGATTCCAAGGGCTGAAATTCCGATTCCGGCATAAATCCAGCCAAGTTTTTCCAGAAACCTGCATTTGCGCAAGATCCACGGCACAATCAGAAATACGACAAAGGATGCGCCCGCGATAATCAGCTGTTTGATCGCCTTTGTCAGATCGAGCCGTGTCAGCACGATCAGCCCCGCACTGAAAAGCATACACATATGATTCATAACAATCCGGCTGATTCCCGGATAGATAAACCACGCCAACACCGGCAGCGCCAGCGTCAGAATCTGTAAAAAAGCATAAAACAGCAGATATTTACTTTGCTGCGTCCGGATCACGATGGTCAGCCACGCCGTAAACTGCATCAGAAATAAAAAGACCATCTGCAGCGCTGCAGCGCCAGACTGTTTGCGAACGTCCCCGACAAACAGCGCATAAATGCTACAGCTAAGAAACAGATACAAAAACAGCGGGATCAGATATCTGGATGCTATCACAATCGTATATGCCACGCTTACTGTACTCCTTTTTTATAATGTCCGGTCGTATACTGCGCCGGTGCTGTTCCTTTTCCTTCGCTGAAAAATTCGAGCACTTCCCGCGTTTTTTCCGCCGTCTCGTCCGTAAAATCCAGACGGATTGCACGGATACCGCGCCTTTTCTGGTCTGCAAGGTACTGATGCAGGGAAAGCGGCACAGAATTGTAAATCGTGTTCATGCAGTGCCTGCAGTTAACCCATACGGGAAATTCTACATTGTAGCGATCCTTTAACCGACAGGAAAACGCTGCTGCAGGGATTCCCTGCGACAGCTGCTTTTGCGTATGGGAAATCTGACAGGCCCCCAGACTTCTTTTGACGCATCCGGCACTGACCATCATCGGCACCCTTCCGTAAACCACCATTTCCTGATTTTGGGGAGGAAGCGCTTCCAGCTCCCTGCGGTTTAATTCTAACGGCGCTGTGTAGCTGTCCGGTGCAAAACAGTCCTGATACAGTTGCCTGGTTTCCCGGTTAAACGTATAAACGCTATGCTGCAGGGAGAGCTTTTTCTCCGGATATTTTTCTGTCACCCAGCACATTCCACCAAGGCTGCCCGCCAAAAATCCATCCACCAGCCCGTCATAGGTCTTCACCTGTCCCGACAGACGTTTTAAATACGGTTCGCTGTACGAGCGTAGGATCGTCGGAAGCGTCACAAACAGTTCAAATCCGGGACGATCTGCTTTCACGTTTCTTACGAGTTCCATCAGCTGTCCGGTTTTCGGATCGTCCATCAAATCCGAAGAAAGGTACAACCGATCTGTGCCCGTCGTGCGCAGCGCGGCAAATGCCTGCTCTGCCTGCAGGACAGAGACATAGCATTGAGTTGGCTGCGGACGCTGGGTATCCGCATAATGAAGGGGCGGCATAGCTGCTGCAGTCGCAGTCGATTCGCCGACCTCGGGCTGCGCTGTTTCTGCTTCCCGGCCGTGTTCCGGAACATATGTTCTTTTTTGTCGATCCTGCAGTTTCTCCGTCAACGCATCCAGCGTTTCCCGACGCAGCTCGTTGAGCGCAGAAACCGGAACAAAGCTGTCTCCGTCCAGCTCTACGGAAATATCATCTGCCCCGTAGAATGAGCCGCCGGTCTTTTTGAGCTGCTTGACGACATCATCCTCTGCCAGTGGGCGCTTCTGTGCCGGCTGTGCGACTGTGCCTTCTTTTTGAACCGAAATGCCTTCGCAGGACGCTGTTAAATTGATCGGCTCGCCCGGACGGATTGCCGCATGGAAGCTGACTGGCTTTTGCAGCTTGCCATCCTCCATCATCCCATGCACCCGTTCCAAAATTTCCTGTGGACATGCCAGATATCCGGGTTTTTCCAGCGTCAGCATTTCTCTGCCGTTATGCCTGTGATAATATCCACCGCCGGTTTCCGAACGAACGTAGAGCTTTGCCAAAAGCTCCTGATCCTTCGGATCGATTTGCCAATGCTCCCGATCCGTCAGATACAAATCCATATATTTGCGGTAGATTGCAGTAACGCCGGCAACATATTCCGGGCTCTTCATCCGCCCTTCTATTTTAAAGGAATCGATTTTTGCATCCATCAACTCCGGTAAAAACGGCAGCACACAGAGATCTTTTAAGCTCAGCGGATACGCCGGAGGTTTTTGCTGACTTTTTCCGCCTGTTCTGCCCCCTCCTGCTTCCTGTCCAAGCACCGTATAGGGCTGTCTGCATGGCTGCGCACAGCGTCCCCGGTTTCCGCTTCTTCCGCCCAGAAAGCTTGAAAACAGGCACTGTCCGGAATAGCAATAGCACAAGGCTCCATGGATAAATACTTCCATTGCCAGACCGGTCTGCTCTTTTAACAGGCGAATTTCTTCCAGGCTCAATTCCCTCGCCGGGACAATCCGACAGACACCCAACGATTTTAAAAACAGGGCACTTCTGCTCTCCGTCACCGTCATCTGCGTGCTGGCATGCAGCTCCATGCCGGGAAAATTATTGCGCAGCTTCTCCAAAACACCCATATCCTGAACGATGACGCCGTCCAGCCCCGCCTCATAAAACGGTGCGATCCAGTCGCAAAGTCCTGAAAGCTCGTCCTGCTTTGTCAGCGTATTGACAGTTAAATAGATTTTCCGATTCCACAGATGGGCGAGGGAAAGTCCCTCTAACAGCTCTTCCCTGGAAAAGTTTCCGGCAAACGCCCGCGCACCGAACCGCTGTCCACCCAGATACACGGCGTCCGCACCCGCTGCAATCGCTGCCTTTAAGCAGTCCATAGTTCCGGCAGGAGCCAAAAGCTCGCCTCTGTATTCTTCCATCCTCTTCCTCCATTGATAAAGAAAATATGATTCAGAATGTGCCTTGGCACATTCTCGCGCCGAGGCGCGGTTGCTTCGGCAACCATCTACCCTTGCGCCGAGTGCGCATCCTCGCGGAGCGTTTATTATCGTATGGAAACGAAGTTTCCTATACGATAAAGAAACAGGCTGTCATCGCTGACAGCCTGACCGTCTGTTTCCTTTAATTCAGGACAATAGAATGCTCGCAGAGCGTGCATTCTATTGTTTCTGACAACAAAACAATTGCAGAACATGCGTTCTGTTACTTTTTATCCTTCATTCCGCGGATCTCGGTTTCCAGGCGCACAATCTGTCTGGAACTTTCCTGCTGATCCTGCTGCAGCGTCCGCAGGCTCTTTTCCGTATTATCCAGCTTGATCTGGGAAGCAATCAGCTCGTGCTTTAAGTCATACAGCTCTTTTTCCTTGGAGGCTGCTTCTTCCTCCATCTCCTCGATCTGCTTTTTCGCCTTAAAATAATCGTCCGCAATGTTCAATTCCACTAAAATGTTCTGGATATCCGCCGGCTGACGGCGAAAGCTTTCCACCCGGTTGTATTCTGCCAGTTTATTATTGATATAAGAAGCCACCTTCTGCAGGTATTCTTCGCTTTCGTAGCCGCTGAGCGTCAGCACCCTGCCTCCGATGATCACTTCTGTATCTGTCTTGACCGCCATGACTGTCTACCCTTTCGTATCGCGTATCCGCGCTTTCTGAACAGCGCTGTCAGCAACAGCATCTACATTTTGTACGCACTCTGTTGCCAGAACTCAAAAAACGCTGTTCGATTCTTTTTCATTATAAGGGCAAAAAGCACCAATTGCAAGCGTTAAAGTCCCAGATGTGTATAAGCAATCTGCGTCGCAACTCGTCCGCGCGGCGTGCGGTCAATCAGCCCTTTCATCAAAAGATACGGTTCATAAACATCCTCGATCGTACCGGCATCCTCTCCGATCGACGCTGCCAGCGTGTCCAGTCCGACCGGACCGCCGCCAAACTTTTCGATGATCGTCACAAGAATGTTTCGATCCACCCGATCCAGGCCGAGCGTATCCACATCCATCAGGTCGAGGGCGGTGTGCGCCACCGTTTCCGTAATCACGCCGTTATATTTGACCTGCGCAAAATCGCGCACCCGCTTCAAAATCCGGTTTGCCAGACGCGGCGTCCCGCGGCTTCTGCGCGCAAGCTCCGTCGCCCCCGCATCCTCGATTTTTACGTTCAGAACCTTTGCCGACTGCTTGATAATCAGCTTCAGCTCATCCTCCGTATAAAATTCCATATGGTGGATCATCCCGAAGCGATCCCGCAGCGGCGCTGTTAAAAGTCCCGCCCTCGTCGTCGCGCCCACCAGCGTAAAATGCGGCAGGTCCAGACGCACAGAACGCGCTGTGCTTCCCTTTCCGATCATGATATCGATTGCAAAATCCTCCATTGCAGGGTAAAGCACTTCCTCCACCTGACGGTTTAAGCGATGAATTTCATCGACAAACAGAAGATCACCCTCCTGCAGATTGTTCAGAATTGCAGCCATTTCGCCGGGCTTTTCGATCGCCGGACCGCTGGTTACCTTCATGTTGACGCCCATTTCGTTGGCGATAATCCCCGCAAGCGTCGTCTTTCCAAGACCGGGAGGTCCGTAAAACAGAACGTGATCCAACGAATCATGGCGTTGCTTTGCCGCTTCGATATAAATTTTTAAGGTCGACTTCGCTTTTTCCTGACCGATATAATCGTCCAGACACTGCGGACGCAATGTTTTCTCGATCTTTTTATCTTCCTCCGTCAGATTCGTCTCGATGACTCTTGGCATGTTGCCTCCATTCTACCGTTGATCACGCTGCAGCAGGTAAAAAAAGCATGGCGCTTTTGTGCCTGCCGCAGGTAAAACATCCTGCTTGTCGGTTTCTTTTTAGAACATTTTTTTCAGGGCCGCCTTTAACAGGGCTTCCACATCCAGATCCGGAGTTTCCTGCAGCACCGCCTTTACCGAGCGCAGTGCTTCTGACGGGGAATATCCAAGCGCCGTCAGTGCCTCTACCGCTTCTGTCTGTGCCTGGCTTTTGCCCGTCAGCATACTGCCCTGCGGAACCTGATTGACCTCCCGCATCATTGCGGTATCCTCTAACGAAATCTTGTCCTTTAACTCCAAAATAATCCGCTGCGCGGTTTTGGTCCCAACGCCGGGCGCTTTTGCAATCGCCTTTGCATCCTGGGAAATCACTGCCATTCGAAGCTCGTCCGCGCTCATCGCAGAGAGCACCGAAAGACCGCCCTTTGGCCCGATTCCGCTGACCGTAATCAGCTGCCGGTACATATTTAAGTCGTCCCGGCTCAAAAATCCATACAGCCCGATCGCATCCTCCCGGACGCTTGTATAAGTATAGAGTTTAACCACTTCTCCGATCTGGGGAAGCCGTCCCGCCATTCCCGCCGGAATTCGGACATTATAGCCAATACCGTTTACTTCTATTACAATATTTTCTTCTTCGATTTCGGCGAGTATGCCGTTTAAATATGCAATCATGTGTTCTCCCTCTGCCGTATCCTATCTCTGCGGCGGCAGCGCCCGGTTGACCGCCCCTGCGCACACGCCAATAAAAATCCCGGTCACGCAGCCTGCCAGCATAAGCCACGGCAGATACCAGCCTGCCCAGCTGCCTCCGAGCACTGCGACCGCCACCGCCAGCTGCCCCAGATTATGGCACACGCCGCCAAGGACGCTCACGCCGACGACAGAAAACAGCTTCAGGCGCTTTGCAAGCACCATCGCAGCAAACGCACATGCCGCCCCTGCCAGGCTGTATAACATCGTAAACATGCTCCCGAACAAAAATGCTGCCAGTGCAATCCGAACCGCATTCAGAAAAAGGGCTTCCTTCCAGCCATAGCGGTACAGACACAATACTACTGCCAGATTCGCAAATCCCAGTTTAATCCCCGGGATGCCCGGGACAAGGATAAACAACGATTCTATATAGGAAAGCATCAGTGCCGCCGCGGTCATGACACCGAGAAAGGCTACTTTTCCGGAAGGATTGCGTGTGCTGTTGCTGTTCATGAAGCTTTGCTCCTTTCTGGCGGATCCAATCTGTCTATGTCACCGGATATATCATTGACCCATTTGGTCTATTTCATTGACCGATTCAGTCATTTTATTCATGACAATAGAATACTCGCAGAGCGTGCATTCTATTGTTTCACTCCACTACCGCATCCAGTTCCTGATCTCCCAGCTGTTCCAGACGGATGACAAGCCGGTGCGGCAGGCAGACGATACTCTGTCCGCTTTTCTGAATCAGTCCGCGGCTGACGCAGATCTGATCCGGGCAGTCCGCTTCCTTCATCCGGACGCCACCCTCTGTAATTTCGATCACGTTATAGCTGTCTCCATCGGAAATCCGATATTCCCCGGGTTCCGACAGCGGCAGACGCATCAGCTCTTTACTGTCCTGCTCCACGATCGCATAAACCGTACCGGAAGTCCTGTTTTTGACCTGAAAGAAAAAGACAGCTGCCGCCGCTGCCAGTATAACAGCGGCGATCAAAAGGAAATCCCTCCTGTGTTCGCCGCTGCTTATTGTATCATTTTCGAACATATGTTTCAAGTTTTATTTCCCCGTCCTGTCAGGCTTCCGGACAGTATTTTTTGCGCTGCACCTCATACTCTTCAGCTTTTGCGCTCTGTCCAAGCTCTCTGCAGATCGCCGCGCAGTTGCCGCAGAGCAGACCGTAGCCTTCTTTTCTGCCAAAATGCTTTTCCACCTCAAACAGCGCGTGCTCATAATTTTCCAGGGCGCGTTCCAGACTGCCCTGACGGTAGCAGACCTCGCCGAGTCCGGCAAGCGCTGCGCTGTAGTGTGTATCCGTCTTGCCGCCATCCTCTTTAAACGCGGAAATCGCAAGCTCGAGATGCTTTTCCGCCGCTTCCAGCTTGTCCATTTTCAGCTCGATCAGTGCAAGACTCGTCCGGGAAGTCGCCACTTCAACCCTTGTTCCAGGCTGTTTTTCCATAATCTGAATCGCTTTTTCCAAAAACAGCGCCGCATTTTCATTTTCGTTGAGCTTTTCCAATAAAATACTGATGCTGCTATATAGCTCTGCCAGACGATAGTCGTCTTTGGGAAGCTCTTTTTGATAAATTTCAAGGGCACGCCGATAATTTGCAAGTGCTTCCTCGTATTTTCCCGCCGTGCGGTACGCAGTCGCCACATTGAACAGGGTCGTTGCAAAATGGACGGTATGATCCAGCTGCAGCTCCTCCATCAAAAGAAGAACGTCCTCCCCGACCGCAAATGCAGCCTCAAACTGTCCGATGCTTCTGTAAAAGCCCAGAAGCTCGTTGCCGACGGAAATATAAATGCCATACTCCTGCTCTTTTTTGGCATCCTCCAGACAGGATAAGAGAAACGGCTCTACCTCTGTCAGCTGATCCTCCTTATAATAATGATCCAGCTTTGTTAAAATCTGGTCAATTGTCATCATTGCCCTGCGCCCTCCTTTGTTGCTGTCGCTTTCCAGCCTCCGCCCGCCTGATAGGCGACACAGTACCATTCCACTTCCCCGGTCGTATCCCTGCGCGCGATCGTACCCGATTCATCCAGCGTAATTTCATATAATAATTCGATCACATGGCTTCCCTCCTCTTCATAGGCAGCCGTGTAGATCAGACAATTCTCCCCGTCGCCCGTGTTGGCGCTGACCGGCAGAAAAATATTTTCCCCATTCGGATTGTCAAACGAATATTCCCCGACGACGATCTTTGCAGTTCTGGCATTGTCTGTCGTTTTGCTTTTGGTATCCGTTTTCGACGTTTTATTTTTGGAAGAGCTCTGCTCAGACGTACTTTTCCCGTCTGTTTCTTCCGCAAGAAGCCCGGCTTCCCGTTCCGCGATTTCTTCCTTCGCCTCCTGCGGAATCAAATCTGTCCGCATAAACAAATCGTGCTGAAGCTCTAAAACCTCACTGCTGGTCAAAGAAGAAACGTATACATTCCATTTGTTGCGAAATGCAGAAAGCTCTCCGTTTTCTTTTTTCAGGGTGCTGTTGATATCCCGCATGTTCTCTACTTCTTCCTGAAGTACTGCTGCATTGTCCTCTGCATCCTTTCTGCGGCTTCGCTCCCGCGAAAGCCCCCATGCCTCGAATGCAACGATTCCCAGCAGCACGGCGACAGTAATATAGGTAAAAATTTTTGCTAAAACCTCTTCCCGAAATCTCATACAGTCAATACTCCTTTACATTCGTTGTTTTGACCTTTCTCCATATTACAATAATCTTTCCAAAAAGTCATCCCTTTTTCATTGTTCCTTGACTTTCCTATTTGTAAAAATTATAGTATTTACAAGAAATATCCCATAATAAAAAGAAAAAGAGGCTTTCCCATGCTATATTCCATCTGTCAGAAACTGTTTTACAAAATCCGCCAGGAGGCTGTCCTGTCGATTGCCGTTTTGCTCGCCCTGCTCTCTGCCTGCTTCGTTTTGCCGGACGCATCCTATTTCGGTTATATCGATTTTCGCACGCTTACCATCCTGTTTTCCCTAATGACTGTCATGGCCGGGCTGCAGCGTCAGGGCGTTTTTACACGGTTCGCATATTCCCTGCTGTCCCGCACAAACAGCATCACCTCCCTGGTATTCGTCCTGGTCGGTTTATGCTTTTTTTGCAGTATGCTGATCACGAACGACGTTGCGCTCCTGACCTTCGTTCCGTTCTCCTTTGCTGTACTGGGACAGCTGCCGGAAGCATCCGGTAAAAAACTCCTGACGCCCGTTGTTTGCCTGCAGACTATTGCCGCCAACCTCGGCAGCATGCTGACTCCCATCGGGAACCCTCAGAATTTATATCTGTATGGCAAAAGCCAACTGTCCTTTTCCGCTTTTTTGCAGCTCATGCTCCCTTATACGCTGCTGTCTGCCATCCTGCTTTCTGTCTGCATTTTCTATCTGGGACATCCGCATCGGCAGCAAACAGTCTCTTCCTCAATCCAGAATCCGACTACAAACGCTGCACAAAAAAAGCCGGCGCTGATCCGGCTTTACATCGTTTTGTTTTTCTTCTGCCTCCTTGCCGTTTTGCATGTGCTTCCCTACCCGGCAGTCTTTGTCCTCGTCCTTTTGGGCGCATTGATCGCAGATAAAAAAGTGCTGGCACAGGTCGATTATTCCCTGCTCGCCACGTTTCTCGCATTTTTTATTTTCATCGGAAATCTCGGCAGAATTCCCGCCTTTGCCTCCTGGCTTTCTGCAGCGCTCTCCGGTCGGGAAATCCTCATCAGCGTCCTCGCCTCCCAGGTCATGAGCAACGTTCCGGCGGCGCTTTTGCTGTCCGGCTTTTCCAATAACGTTCCAGCGCTGATCGTCGGCACTAATTTAGGTGGGCTCGGAACCCTGATCGCTTCGATGGCAAGCCTGATTTCTTATCGGCAGATCGCCCGGAAGCTTCCCGAACAGAAAGGGCAGTACTTTCTTCTGTTCACCCTTGCAAATATTGGTTTTCTGGCAATTCTGCTTGTTTTTGCGACAGCTGTCCATCCATAATCGACACACGCTGCTTCTGACCGGTCCATACAGCCAATGATGTTCATCAGCGTCGTTTTGCCGGATCCGGACGGACCCAAAATCGCAACTGCAAAAAGCCGCCGCAGGCGTTTCAAACCTGCGGCGGAGCATGCATTCTATTATTTTAATCCTCGTTAATGTAATTGATCAGTCCGCCTGCAGCGATAATCTTCTGCATGAAGGGCGGAAACGCCTGTCCTTTGAACTGTCTGTTCTGCGTCTTGTCGGTGATGATACCGGTATCGAAATCGATTTCGACCTCATCACCCGCCTGAATTGCTTCTGCCGCCTCCGGGCATTCGATGATCGGCAGTCCGATATTGATCGAATTACGGTAAAAAATCCGGGCAAAGGTCTGTGCAATAACACAGCTGACGCCAGCCGCCTTGATAGCAATCGGCGCATGCTCTCTGGAAGAACCGCAGCCGAAGTTTTTATCCGCAACAATGATATCGCCGGGCTTTACGTTTTTGATGAAATCCTTGTCAATATCCTCCATGCAGTGCTGTGCAAGCTCTGCCGGATCGGAGGAATTTAAGTAACGTGCGGGGATAATGACATCCGTATCCACGTTATCTCCATATTTGAAAACTGTTCCGTTCGCCTTTTTCATGCTGTTTTGTTCCTCCTCAATCGAGCTGCTCAGGACATGCGATCTGTCCCGCCACCGCGCTGGCTGCCGCAACTGCCGGGCTCGCCAGATAAACCTCTGATTTGACGTGCCCCATACGTCCGACAAAGTTCCGGTTCGTCGTCGATACACAGCGTTCGCCCTCTGCCAGAACGCCCATATAACCGCCAAGGCAGGGTCCGCAGGTCGGTGTGCTGACCACTGCTCCCGCCTCGATAAAGGTCTTTAACAGCCCTTCTTCCATCGCTTCCATGTAAATCTTCTGAGTCGCAGGGATTACGATACAACGAATCCCCTTTGCCACATGTCTGCCCTCCAGCACCTCTGCAGCGATCCGAAGATCATCCAGTCTGCCGTTTGTACAGGAACCGATCACAACCTGGTCGATGGCAACAGATTCCTGGATTTCATCGATGGTCTTTGTGTTTTCCGGAAGATGCGGGAATGCGATCGTCGGACGCAGTGCAGAAAGGTCAATTGTGTATTCCTCATCATAAACAGCATCCGCATCCGCTTCATAAATGTGGTATGGCTTTGTGGAATGCTCCTTCATGTATGCGATCGCCTTGTCGTCTACCGGGAAAATGCCGTTCTTGCCGCCTGCCTCAATCGCCATGTTGGCAATTGTAAACCGGTCGTCCATGCTTAAATTGGCAACACCCTCACCGGTAAATTCCATGGATTTATACAGTGCGCCGTCTACGCCGATCTTGCCGATGATATGTAAAATCACATCCTTGCCGCTGACCCACTTGCCCGGTTTGCCGATCAGGTTAAACCGGATTGCAGACGGAACTTTAAACCACGCCTTGCCGGTCGCCATTCCAGCCGCCATATCTGTGCTGCCGACGCCGGTGGAAAATGCGCCAAGCGCACCGTAGGTACAGGTATGAGAGTCTGCGCCGATTACGACATCACCTGCTACGGTAAGTCCTTTTTCCGGCAACAGGGCATGCTCAATTCCCATCTCGCCGACCTCGAAATAGTTCGTGATCTCATTGCGGCGTGCGAATTCGCGAACGCATTTGCAGTGTTCTGCCGATTTGATATCCTTGTTCGGTACAAAATGATCCGGTACCAGCGCGATCTTGTCCTTATCGAACACACCGTCCACCTTCATTTTTTCCATCTCTTTGATGGCAACCGGGCTTGTAATGTCGTTGCCCAGAACCAGATCCAGCTGCGCTTCAATCAGCTGTCCTGCTTCCACATGGTCGAGTCCGGCATGCGCGGCCAGAATCTTCTGTGTCATTGTCATTCCCATATGATCCGATCTCCTTTTTGGCTGAAAAACAGCCGGATTTGCAGATGTCCGTCGCCCCGGACGTCTTTTTTCTGTATTTAAGTGTATCATAGTACATTCAGAAAGAAAAATACCTTTCTCTTATATTTACTATAATCATCAGTTATGGTAGGATTGTGTTATATACAAAATCAGTTATACCAGTAACAGACAGAAACAGACCGCATATGGTAAAAATTACTGCCGGTCTGCCGGAAAGGGAAACTTATGGAACAGAATTTTAATCTTTACCACATTTTTTATACCGTCGCCAAATGCCGCAACATTTCCGGCGCGGCGCGCGAGCTCTACATCAGCCAGCCCGCCATTTCCAAGGCGATCTCCAAGCTCGAACAGAGTCTTGGCACGACGCTTTTTTACCGCTCCTCCCGCGGTGTTTCCTTGACGGAACCGGGCGAAATCCTGTTTGTCCAGGTAGAAAACGCTTTCCAGGCGATCACCCAGGGCGAAGAACAGCTGCAGCGCTTCCAAAAGCTCGGCATGGGACATCTTTCCATCGGCGTTTCTGCGACGCTGTGCAAATATGTCCTGCTCCCGATCCTACAGCCCTTTATCCGCCAAAACCCGCATATCCAGCTTTCCATCGCCTGCCAGTCCTCTCTCGAAACGATGCAGGCGCTTGAACAAGGCACGCTCGACATCGGGCTGATCGGCGCAGAGGATGACATGTCTGCGTTTGTTTTTGAACCCCTCACCGACATTCAGGATATTTTTGTCACCACGCACACCTATCTCGACAATTTAAAAGAGCGCATCCGCCCAAACGACCATCTTTCCTCCCGGACGGCGTTTGCAGCGTCTACGCTCCTGTTATTGAATAAAGAAAATATTACCCGCCGGTACATCGACCGCTATCTTTCCCAGGAAAACTTAAGTGCCTCCCGGATTATCGACGTAACCTCCATGGATCTTCTGATCGAATTTGCAAAAATCGACTTAGGAATCGCCTGCGTCATCAAAAATTTCGTCCGCGACGAGCTCGCAGAGGGAAGGCTTGTCCAGCTGAAAATGCCGGTTTCCATTCCCGCCCGCAAAATCGGCTTCGCCTATGCAAAATCCGGCGCTATTCCTCCGACTGTGCGCAAGCTCCTTTCTTTTTTGCAAGAACTGGAAGTCCAAAAAGCAATACAAGACCGATCAGACAGATAAACAGGGAGATAAACTGCGACGTGGAAAACTCCCCGACGTTTCCCCGGATCAGGTCGCCCCGGAAGTATTCCAGGACAAATCTGCCGATGCTATAAAAGATCAGATAACAGCTCGCCACCTGTCCGTCTGTTTTGAGCTTCTTCGACAGTGCAAGCAGCACGAAGCAGTTTGCAAAATCCAGCACACTGGAAATAATCTGCGTCGGCAAAAGCGCGACATCATTTGGTGCATAGGCGGAATTGTGGAACACGATCCCTATCGGGTTTGCGGGATCCAGCTCTATTCCGTAGCAGCAGCCGGCAAGCAAACAGCCAATCCGCCCGAAGCCCTGTGCCATCGCAACCGCAGGCATCGCGATATCAAAAATTTTCCAAAAGTTCCATTTCGTACATTTGCAGTAAATCCACGCGGTCAGGATACCCCCGATAATGCCGCCGTATACGACAAAGCCGTCCTTAATGCTGCTGCCAAGAAGCGCCGGATTTGCAAGAATGTCCGGCAGTCTTGTCAGAAGATACAGAATCTTCGAGCCCAAAAAGCCGCCCAGCACCGACCAGACCGTCAGTGGGAACACTTTTTCCCAGTCCATCTGTTTCTTTTTCGCACGGTATTCCACCATATAATAAGCGGACAAAACTCCGATCGCAATCATCAGTCCATAGCCGTGTACGGTAAACGGTCCAATAGAAAACAGGTCATTTTTCATACGCTGTAAAACTCCTTTGTATTTTCATTTCCGTCAGTGGGGAAAGCTGTCCGCCGACGCATATCGCCATTATACCCCGAAGAGACGGTTTCATGCAACCGCTTTTCCAAAAAGGCACCACGTTCACTGCTTTCTTCCGATGTAGAGGAAGTGCTCGCTCATACCGAGCAGCTTTCTGTCCTGGCTCAATCTCCATGCGAGGTTCAGCCATTTTTCCTGCTGCTGGGACGCAAGCTTGTGCAGCAGCTCTTCTTTCCCGCAAAGGATATTTTCTACACCCGCAAAGGCCAGTTGGCAAAGCCCTGCTTTTTCCATCATATCTTCCGCCTCTTTTTCCCCACAGAAATAAGAGTTTGTGAAATTTTTACCAGGTTGTGCAGTTCCGTCCTCCAGACCGGCAAGGAGCCTGTCCATATCTCCGAAATCGTACAGTCCGCTGGCATAATCCTGAATTGGCGCATACGTCGAAATAAAGGATGCAAACAAAAGCCCGCCCGGCTTTAACACCCGCAGTGCCTCCTGAAGGGCTTTTTCCCGATCCTGTTCCCGCATCAGATGATACAGAGGTCCCATCAAAAGCACAACGTCATACTGTTCCGCCTTGTAAAGATATTCCGAAAGCCGGAGCGCGTCGCCGTGGATACAACTGTCCAACAGCACATTCGCTTCCTGCGCCTTTTCGATCGCCTGTCGGATATTTTTGCCGGACAAGTCAAATAACGTCACGTCATGTCCCTTCTGCGCCAGAAAAATGGAATATCTGCCCGGACCGCCGCCGATATCCAGAATCTTCTGCGGCGTATCGCCTGGAATATATTCCTCCATATAGCGCTTTGTCACCTCGAACTCCGGCGTGTGCCATTCCAGGCGATCCCATTCTTCGTATTCATCGTCATAGAAGCGTTCGACCTCGTTGCGGGCAGCGCTGTTTTTTTCCTCTTCCTTTTCGCTCTTCCAGATATATTCGCGGCACTCGAACCGGTGCGAACCGCTCCATTTCTGATCCCAGCACTCTCTTACAAAGGAAAAGCCGTTCTTTTCCAGCACCCGCCCGGATGCAGTGTTGTCCTTTGCCCGACGCGCCATTACGCGGTGGATGTGCAGCGTATTTTCCGCAAATGATAGAATCGCCGCTGCCGCTTCGGTCCCATAGCCCTGGTTCCAGCAATCCCGACGCAGGTTGTAGCCAAGCTCCCAGATGCCCTGCTGCTGATTAAACGTCAAACCGCCGCTGCCGATCAGCTCGTCGCTGTCCTTTTTATGAAATCCAAAATCATACAGCAAATCGGATTCCAGCTGTTTTTCTTCCTCCCGCAGCCACTGCTTCGCATCCTCCAGGCTTTCATGCGTTTCGTAGCGCATGTACCAGCTGACCTTCGGATCTCCCGTCCACAAAAATGCGCCCGGCGCATCCTCTTCCTTTAACGGTTTCAGCCACAGCCGGCTGGTTTCCAGTATCGGTGTTTTCATGCTCTTTTCCCATCCTTTTCTCAGATTTGTTCCATGCCGGCAAAAGGGAAATCCTGCGCATTGGCAGATGAAATGCACTTTTATGCAACATAGTATTTCCTACAGAGCAAAAAAGCCGAAGGCTCTTTGCCTCCGGCTCCGGTATTTTGGATTCTTCTTTCTCTCCGAAAAGAATTTCAAACGCCCGATGCACACAGAAACAAAAGACCCTTCCCTGTATCTGTGCACTGCGCTCTCTCGCATATCAGATACAGTTAACGCGTCCCATCATCATCTGCGGCATCGCCATGACAATTGTATAAACGTTTCTCAACATGCTCTGCTTTTCCTTTCGCGGTTCGTGGAATTAAAAACTGTGTTTACTATAGCACTTTCCGGAAAGAAGCACAACCCCGTTTTCCCGATATTTTTCTGCCGCAGCCGCTCCGGCAACCTGGAGCTGTCCATGCGATCCGTTTACTCCTCGGGCTCTCCGTCCATGCAGGCGTCAAATTTTTCCAGGAAGGTATGATAATCCCCGTCTGTTTTGTAGCCTGGCATCGTGTCGATATTGACGTTATGGATGCTGTTGAAAATGCTTTTTTCGATATTCGGATTATCCCGTTTTAATCTTCGAATCAGCGTCTTGATCTCCTGTCTCTTGGAACCGCCGCCTCCGTTATCGCAGATCGCGCAGTTTTCCGTAAACCGGCACGCACACTGGATAAACTGCAGGTTGTTGTAACGTTTCCAGTCCAGAATCGCGTCCTCGTGAATGCAATACATCGGACGGATCAGCTCCATGCCCTCGAAGTTTTTGCTGTGCAGCTTCGGAAGCATCGCCTGCAGCTGTCCACCGTAAAACATCGACATCACGGGCGTCTCGATGACGTCACTGAAATGATGTCCCAGGGCAATTTTGTTGCAGCCAAGCTCCTGTGCCTTGCTGTATAAATAGCCCCGGCGCATGCGTGCACATAGATAGCACGGATTTTTTTCGCTCGTATTGGCAACCGCAAAGACATCCGTCTCAAAAACCGTGATTGGGATGTGTAAAAGCTCTGCGTTGCTCTCGATTTTTTGTCGGTTGATCTCGTTGTAGCCAGGATCCATGACAAGAAAAACCAGCTCAAATTTCACCTTGCTGTGACGCTGCAGCTCCTGCATCAGCTTTGCCATCAGCATCGAATCCTTTCCGCCCGAAATACAGACGGCGATCTTATCTCCCTCGTTTACCAGCTCATACCGCTGTACCGCCTCGATAAAGGGTCGCCAGATCTCCTTGCGGAATTTTTTAATAATGCTTCTTTCTATATTCTGGTAAGGCTCCAGTTCTCTTGCCATAGTTTTACTCTCTTTCTTTACAACACTCCAAAAACACCTGCAAAAAGGTATCCAGCTCTTTTTTCGTCGTCAGATGGCTTAAGCTGATCCTAAAAGAATTCATCGCCCGATTTCTATCTCGGCAGACCGCATAAACCGCCTTTGACGGCGTGCCTTCTACCGCGCAGGCAGACTTGACTGACACGCAGATGCCCTTTTCATTCAATGCCTGCTGCATGCGCGTCCCGCGGATTCCCTTTACACTCACGTTCAAAATATGCGGCACTGCGTCCTCCGGGCTGTTGATTGACACACCCGGAATTTTGGACAGTTCTTCCCTTAAAAACCGGTTATATCCGGACACCGTTTCATATCGTTCCTTCTGATGACTGATTGCATCTGACAGCGCACATTTAGCTGCCGCCGCAAGGCTGAGCGCAGGCGTCCCGCTGCGATAAATCGTCGTGCTGTGCCCGCCGTGGATCAGCGGCTCCAAAATCAGGTCCTTTTTCTTATATAAAATGCCGCTTCCGTTTAAACCGTAAAATTTATGCGGTGTAAAACTCAACGTATCGATCCCGTCCAGACAGACCGGAATTTTTCCCATCGCCTGCGTCGCATCCACATGCAGACGGCAGTCCGGGTAGTCTCTTAATATCTCTGCAATCTCTGAAACCGGCTGAATTGTCCCCAGCTCACTGTCCACCAGACAGACGGATACTAAAATCGTGTCCCTGCGCAGAAGCTCCCGCAGGTGCTCTAAATCGATTTTTCCGTTTCGGTCAATGTCGGCCAAATCCACCTCAAAGCCCTGCTCCTGCAGCGCAGTCAGACACCCGCCCACCGAAGAATGCTCCAGCGCAGTGGAAATAATATGCATGCCTCTCGAACGCGCCAGCGCAGCGATTCCTTTTAACGCCGTATTGTTGGATTCGCTTGCACAGGAAGTATATATTATCTCCTCCGGCGCAGCCCCCATCAGCCCGGCAATCGATACCGTAATCTCATCCATCCGCTCCTTGGCGGCTTTTCCGGCATCGTGCGTGGAATTCGGGTTTCCAAAAAACTCCCGCTCCGTCTCACAAAAACACCGGAGCACATCCTCCGAAACCGGCGTATTTGCCGAATAATCCAGATAGATCATTATGCCTGTTCTCCCCGCACGCCTGTTAAATCTCTCACAATCTCGCCTGCTACAATCAGCCCTGCAACCGCAGGCACGAACGCATTGCTTCCGGGGACCTGTCTCCTCTGAGTACATTTCCGCGCTGTTCCAGGCGGGCAAATGCAGTTTGTCTTACAGCTGATCGCCATTTCGTCCACCGGCGTCATAGCTGGCTCTTTGGAATATACAACCTTTAAATGGCGCACTCTTCTTTTTTTGAGCTCCCGCCGCATGACACGCGCCAGCGGACAGCCGGACGTCTTATAAATATCCGCCACCTCAAACGCGGACGCATCCATCTTGTTGCCCGCTCCCATGCAGCTGATGATCGGCGTATTGCTCTTTTGTGCCTGCATCACCAGCTCGATTTTACCGGTCACGGTATCGATTGCGTCCACAACATAGTCATACTGGGAAAAATCGAACTGATCCGCCGTATCCGGCATGTAAAACATTTTGTAGGTATGGACCACGGCATCCGGGTTGATCTCCAAAATCCGCTCTTTTGCCACGTCTACTTTATATTTTCCGACGGTTTTGCGAGTTGCAATGATCTGTCTGTTCAAATTCGTCAGACAAACTTTATCGTCATCGATCAGGTCAAGGGTTCCAACGCCGCTTCTGGCAAGCGCTTCTACCGTATACCCGCCGACGCCGCCAATGCCAAACACAGCAACTCTTGCATTTTTCAGACGTTCCATTCCGTCTTTCCCCAACAATAATTCCGTTCTTGAAAACTGATTTAACATGTATTTCTCCCGTTCTTGAAAACTCCTGACAGCATTTTTAAATGTACCCCACTATTCCTACCTTGTCAATAGGAAAGTACATGCCTCAGAGTTCGGAAAACCAGATCACCTTCGCTGGATTCGACGGATGCGCCCCGATATGCTTTTCCATCCATACCATGTTATACCAACGGTCGAACTTATACCCGCACTGGTAAAACTCCCCAACCATCCGATAGCCAAGGTGCGTATGGAAGCGTACGCTGTCTTTGTTCAGATGCTCGTCCTCTGTTTCCGGATAGGCGATGCAGGCGTTTAAATTCAGGATATGCTGCCGGGAAAGCTGTTCTTCCAACGCTTTATACAGAGCTTTCCCGATTCCTTCTCCTTTCTGAAGCTCTGAGACGTAGATGGAGGTCTCCACCGCCCAGTCATAGGCCGGACGGGCATGAAAGGCCCCCGCATAAGCATAACCGACAATTTTCCCGTTTTTTTCTGCGACCAGATAGGGATATTTTTTCAGCGTTTCCTGGATTCTGCAGCGAAATTCTTCTATAGAGGGAACCTCATATTCGAATGTGATTGCTGTTTTTTCTACATAGGGCGCATAAATTGCCAGAAGTGCTTCGGCATCTTCCTTAGTCGCTACCCTGATCTGTAATTTGTTTTTTTCCATATGGTTCCCCTTTATTTGTCCTCATAGGAAAAAGTAATCTGCTGCCGGTTCGCATTCACCACAGCGTCCACCCCGAACGGAATGATACATCTTGGCGTCGCATGTCCGATATTGACGTTTGCCACAATGGGAAGCGTTGGATCCGCCACTTCTTCTACGAGTATTTTTTTATATTCTTCAAAATACAGTTCATCCATCGGCTTGCCGCAAATGATTCCGGAAATCACCTCGAAAATCCCGGTCTTTTTCAACGTCTGAACCATTTTTCGGTACAGCTGCGGCACTGGCTGCTCTTCGCAGGTTTCCAGAAGCAAAATTTTTCCTGCCCAGTCCTCCTTTGGCGGAAACAGCTCATACTTTTCACACATCGAAACCGAGTCTGCGTAGCGACTGTTATCGAAAATATCATACAGCACTTCCAGACAGCCGCCGAGAATTTTCCCCTGAAAAACAGGACTTCCCTGCAGCAGTAAAAAGCCTTCGTTTGGATGCGCGATTCTCGACGTGCCGACTGCAGCAGGCGACCAGTCCGTCCGTTCCTCATACCAGACGTCGCTCGGCTCGATTTTTGCAATTTTTCCGGTCCGAATCAGCTCTTCAAAATAGGTTGCCGTATATGGAAGCATTTCATGATCCATCTCACAGATATCCGCCAGAAACGACTGCCCGTAAAACGTATTCAGCCCCAGCTTATGCAGCATCAGGTGATTGACCGTCGTATCGGAAAACCCCAGAAAGATTTTTTTGTTCAGCGCTTTTTGCAATTCCTTATGTTCAAACAGATACGGCAGCAGCCGATAGGTATCGTCCCCACCGATCGCGCACAGGATCATATCGATGGAATCGTCCGAAAATGCCTGTAAAAGATCCTTTGCCCTATCTTCGGGATGATTTTTGACGTATTCGATGCCTTTTTGCGCATGCGGCATCATAATGACGTTTAAGCCATATTCCTTTAGTCTCCGGATTCCGATTTCCACTTCATGTGCCGCAAAGGCTTCTCCGATCGTACCGGAGGACAGGCTTACGATTGCGATATTTTTTACCATTCTTTCCTCTCATTTCTGCGCACGCTTTTTACGCATGTCGAGTTTGTATCAAGTGCACGCAGATACAAATCTCGTGATTGAAAATTTTATTTATGACAATAGAATGCTCGCAGAGCGTGCATTCTATTGTTTTTCAATCTTTCGTCCTCAAAGCTTTCAAATGCAGGTTACGACATCTTCAAGGTTCCGTTTCGGAACGACATAATTTCCGTCTACATCCAGATGGTAGCGGATATCGCCATCCTTTTCGACATTCTCAATCCTGCTGATATGGGATGGATAACCAAATGCCACCACCGTATGCAGCTTCTGATCCTCCGTCAATCCAAACAGCTCCGAAAGCTTTTGCCGGTTGCACGCGCCTATGATACAGCTTCCGACCCCATGATTCCACGCTGCCAGCGTCATATTCGAAATCGCCAGCCCGGCGTCCGTATCGCAGTTCGGGTTGATTTTCAAATTCTGCACTACGCCGATAAACAGCACCGGCTCTTCTCCAGCCTTCGGCTGTCCCTGTTCCTTCGGAAGATATGCCGCCCACTTCGTCTCTGCAAAAACCTCCTGCACCTTTTGGGGCGTTTTCACAACGACATAGCTCAACGGCTGTTTATTCGCCGCGCTGGACGCGTACCGCGCCGCCGTCAGGATCTCTGCCAGAATTTCCTCCGAAATGGGCTTTTGGCAAAATCTCCGGTAAGTTCGTCTTTCTTTTAACAAATTCATCAGATCATTCATATGGATTTCCTCTGTCTTAGGATAAAACTCGTTTCATCACAATGTACTCTTTTTCCTGTATTACCACAAATTTATTTTTGCTCCAGAACGCGAAGCTTTGCGGATTCCCATAGTCTACGCCCAAGCGGATTTCCCGATAGCCTGCGTTTTTCATTGCTTCCACTGCTTCCTGAATGATCTGTGTCCCGATTCCCTGATTCTGATATGCCGTATCCATCATAAAAAATCCGATCCATACGATCTCTTCCGTCGGATATCCCAAAATCAGATCCATCACAGCAACCAGCGTATCCCCGTCAAACAATCCGATATACGCTTTATCCTCTTTGCTCTTTCCAGGCGGCAGCGCATTTCTATCATCCAGGATACTTTCTCTGGTTACAAATGGTTGATGAAATTCATAAAACAGTTTGTTTTTAGAACAAAGATCATAAATGATGTCCACATCTTCTGTTTCCAATGCTCTCACAAAAAAACGTTTCGATAACGCTTCCAGATCCATTTTGTTTTCTCCTTTCCCGTTTTCATCCTAATCTCCATTCCGCAGGCGCTTTGCGCCGAAGGAATCGCGAACAGAACTTCCAGTTCTGTTCTGCGATCATAGCTACTTTGTGACGCCTGCGGCACAAATAGCTGTGTGAAAAATAAGCGATCACGCTTATTTTTCACACTATTCCTCGCACCTTTCCGTACGAAACCTGCCTGTTGAAAGACACAAGAGAACTTTTAATATCTATCATACAATACTGTGCAGCAAAAAACAATTTTCCCTTTTCTCTTTCTTCGCATTCTGTTACAATTCAGTTATATCGTTATCGTTCACACTTATCTCTTTCGATCACATATTTTGTGTTTACAAGAAAATTTGCTTTAAAGAGGACATGTATAAGCCTCAGCTACCATCTGCTGTAAGGAGGGTTCCCCATGAAAACTGTTGTTCTTTTATATCCAACAAGCTGTATTTATGAAATTGTCATTTTAAATTATTTCCTGCACTTTGCCGGCAAGGAAGTTTTGTTTGTATCTCCGGATGGAACTCCCATTACAGCGATGGAGGGTTATTCAATCAATGTTTCCGGTAAACTGACCGATATTGCTCCGGATGAAATAGAACTTGCGATCGTTCCAGGCGGAAATATCAAGGCAATTGACAATCCGATTGTATGGAACTGCTTAAAGGACATCAAATCAAGGGGCGGTATTCTCGCCGCCATCTGTGCCGGGGTTGATGTACTTGATCATGCCGGAATTCTGGACGGGGTTGTGTCTACACATTCTTCCGATCTCGACGTTGCGGTTACCGATCAGGTCATCACCTCCCGGGCGAATGGATATGTCGATTTTGCAATCGAAGTTGCAAAAAAGATGAATTTATTTCAGGATGAGGCAGATCTGCAGGAAACGATCGCATTCTGGAAAGACTACCGGAGGATGCAGTAACTCCGGCAGTCTTTTTCTGCGTTACCAGTATTTTTCTACATATTCTGCGACCTCTTTTTCTGGCATAGAAAACTCTTTTCCGATCGTCTCAATGATTGCCTCCTTGTTGATCTGAAACTTTTTACAGGTTTTGACAGTTGCCCGAATTCCCTCTGTTCGCCCCTGCAGAACACCTTCCATTCTCAGCTCTTCCAGTGCTTTACACATAATCATTTGTCCTCCTTCTTTTTCTTCTGCTTCCAACGCCCGATCAATTAGACTTTGGGAGTTAGTAATCGTCCCAATGACAAGTCCAAGCTCTGATGGAATTTCTTTGTTCTCATAAATTGCATTTAAATTTTCATAATCCTTCTCGTAAATAAAACGGCTTGCCTCAAACACCGTATTTACATCAGGATTACGAAATTGCATCGGTTTACTCGTTCTTACTTGGAGCAGGTTCATGCTGTAATCCGATACCAGTGACTGTAATTTTTCCGGAATTTTCAACATGTCTTTTAAGCATCCCGGACCATCCCATTTTTCTTCTCCATAATAAACGCACAGGCTGATTACCGGATGCAGCCGGTCTGTTTTCTTAAAATTCGAAAGAAATTCATCGGATGAAACAAAATCTTTCTCCTGTCTGTTCTTAGCTGCAATTTCATGGTACTCTTTTAAATACGAAAAACAGTCACCAATCATATGCCGCAGTGGCATCGCATAATGGATCCTCTCCTGATTTTCCAACCCCCAGAGTACAAAATCCACTCCGTAAGCCGTTTTCTTTACGACGTCCCAGACTTTTTGTACTGTCTCCGCATGCCCATTAAATTTCAATACAGACGAAACATCCGTATCAGCTTCCTTAAGATCTTCAGGTTTCAGCACCTGTTCTCCCTGAAACACCGCTGCATTGAATAAATCCGCAAAATGCGCGTTGTTTTTCCAGAAGTTTTTTAATACGACATCCGGCTTTATCTTGTTTTTTCTCGCTACGTTTCACACCTCCTGTTTTGCAGGAGATACGATTTCCCGGTTGCAGGTTCCCCACGTCATCTGTAAAATCCCCCGCTTTTTCAATAAATGAAACTGATAGAAATTGGTTCAAAAGCATAGACTTCCGGAATAGAATAAGATTTCATAAAGATGCGCTAAAAGCGCTAATCTGCTGGTAGAAAATATGCTTTAAAACTATGATAACACAGTTGTGGGGATTGTCAAAGAGAACTTTAAGCAAAAAGGGAACCTTGCGGTTCCCTAATACTAGAAACCTTCTAAATTCCTTGCGGAATTTAGAAGTAGCGCAAAAAAGAGAGCCTTGCGGCTCTCTTACACATGGAACCTTCTAAATTCCTTGCGGAATTTAGAAGTAGCGCAAAAAAGGGAACCTTCCGGTTCCCTTAATATTTGGAACCTTCTAAATTCCTTGCAGAATTTAGAAGTAGCGCAAAAAAGGGAACCTTGCGGTTCCCTTTTTTGCTTAGTTGTTGATCAGTTTGTCTTCGCCGTTCCAGCTGTAGAGTTTGCGGATTTCTTCGCCAACCTTTTCAGAAGGATGCTCAGCTGCGAGCTTTCTCATCGCTTTGAAGTGTACCTGACGGCCTGCGGGGCTCATGTCAAGCAGGAACTCTTTTGCAAAAGTACCATCCTGGATATCGGACAGGATCTTCTTCATTGCTTTCTTGGTATCTTCGGTAATGATCTTAGGACCTGTGATGTAATCGCCGTATTCAGCAGTGTTGGAAATAGAATATCTCATGCCTGCGAAACCGGACTGATAGATCAGGTCAACAATCAGCTTCATCTCATGGATGCACTCGAAGTATGCGTTTCTCGGATCATAGCCAGCTTCTACCAGAGTTTCGAAACCAGCCTGCATCAGTGCACATACGCCGCCGCACAGAACTGCCTGCTCGCCGAACAGGTCTGTCTCTGTCTCGGTACGGAAGGTAGTCTCCAGAACGCCTGCTCTTGCGCCGCCGATTGCCAGTGCATATGCCAGAGCCAGATCCAATGCCTTGCCGGTAGCATCCTGCTCAACAGCAACCAGACACGGAACGCCCTTTCCTGCCTGATACTCAGAACGAACGGTATGACCAGGTCCCTTGGGAGCGATCATGGTTACGTCTACATCCTTCGGAGGCTTGATGCAGCCGAAGTGGATATTGAAGCCGTGTGCGAACATCAGCATGTTACCGGGCTCCAGGTTGGGCTCGATGTCTTTCTTGTACATGTCTGCCTGCAGCTCATCGTTGATCAGGATCATGATGATATCTGCTCTCTTTGCAGCTTCTGCAGCAGTGTATACGGTAAAGCCCTGTGCCTCAGCCTTTGCCCAGGACTTGGAACCTTCATACAGGCCGATAATGACATCACATCCGGACTCCTTTGCATTTAATGCATGTGCATGTCCCTGGCTGCCATAACCGATCACTGCAATTGTTTTACCTTCCAATAAAGAAAGGTTGCAGTCTTCCTGATAATAAATCTTTGCCATCTTGGTATCCTCCATATTTTGGTATCTGCTTCTATCTCTGAAAAGGAGGTCAGCCTCCTATCAGTAACATTGTACATTAAAGATTTTTGTTGTCCTCTTCATCGATGTAAACCACACGGTCTACACCTCTTGTAAGTCCCGCAATACCGGTTCTTGCAAGCTCCAGGATCTCATAGCCGGACAATAGATTTAGAAACGCCTCCAGCTTACTCTGGGAGCCGGTTACTTCAATGACCAGGCTCTCTGCCCCGACGTCCACGATCTTGGCACGGAACACGTTTGCAACAGCAATAATGCCTTCCCGTTCCTTGGCATTGGCCCTTACCTTGATCAGCGCCAGTTCGCGGAATACGCTGGAATCCGGCTCCAGCTCACGGATATACCGGACATCCACAAGCTTACCGACCTGCTTTTCTATCTGATCGAGGATTTCATCATCTCCGCTGGCTACAATGGTAATCCGGGTAAAACGCGGATCAGCCGTTACGCCTGCAGTAATGCTTTCAATATTGTAACCCCGTCTGGAAAACAGCCCGGAAATCCGACTTAATACGCCGGAGGTATTGTCAACAATCAGCTGAAATGCCTTCTTATGCATCGCTTCGTTTCCTCCCTGTACAGCACCCGGCTCTTCTGCCGGGCTGCCTGATCACCCTATGCGCTTTATTTTAGCAATGTTCGCATAGCATGTCAACGTATGAGTTTCCGGCATGTCATTCATAACCGGAAGTTATGGCTTTTTATTTTACGCAAAATCTGTGTTATAACGCAGGATCGCCTGATATCGAAATCCCGCCAAACTGTCTGCAGAATGTAATGTCCTCACTGCACCTGCAACAGCTTCCCCATTCAGTTTTCCTGATCGTGGCATTTCTGCAGCGCCACAGTTCCGGTGCGGGCAACTTCCACGATACTGATTGAATTGAGCATCTTTAAGAATAACTGCACGCGGTCCGGCACGTCGCAGATTTGGATCATCATCTGATATTTGCTCATATCTACGATCTGCGCCTTTAAAATGTTGCAGATTTCCATAATATCCCTGCGATTGTTCCGGTTATATTTTACCTTCACCAGCATCAGCTCCCTGCTGATGCTGGCCGGCTCGTCGAAGGTCTTTACTTTAATGATATCCAGTTTCTTATTTAACTGCTTTTCGATTTGTTCTAACGTGTGGTTATCGCCGCTGGATACGATCGTCATGCAGGAAACACTCGGATCATCTGTCTCTCCAACCACCAGACTGTCAATGTTAAACGCTCTTCTGGAAAACAGCCCCGCAACCTTGCAGAGAACACCGGAGCGGTTTTCCACCAGTACAGAATATATCTTCTTCATCGGTTTGTTCCTCCCTCCGTTATTTTACCGTATCCATCGGATTGATGACGCATTCCATCAAAACAGCGTCCTCATCCTTTAAAAAGGCGTCGATCGCCTCGTCCATCTTGTCCGGAGCCTCCAGACGGATAAAGTCCATGCCGTAGGCCTGTGCCAGCTTTTCCAGATCAGGACCGCCGCCGAGCTCTACGACAGAGTAACGTCCCTTGTAAGTATTCTGCTGGTACTCCCTTACCATACCAAGATAATGATTTGCAATTACCACAATTTTCACCGGAACCTGATACTGACGCATCGTCGCAAATTCCATCATGGACATCTGGAACGAACCGTCACCGCAGACTGCAACGACCTGTCTGCCCGGTGCGCCCAGCTTTGCGCCCATCGCCGCAGGAATGGAATAGCCCATCGTTCCCATACCGCCGGAGGTCAAAAAGCTGCCTTCACGGATCTTGCAGTTTCTGCATGACCAGATCTGGTTCTGTCCCACGTCTGCCACATAAACTGCGTCTTGCTCCATTTTATCGGAAAGCCTGCGCACGAACTCCGCCGGATCGACAAAGGCAGGATCGGGCTTTCTCGTATCTGTCATCGTCTTTTCATATTCCTGCAGGCAGACTACCCATTCGCTGTAATCTCCGTCTAACTCCTGTTCAAGCATATCGGAAAAAATGTGTTTTGCATCGCCGACCAGCGGAATCGTCGGGCCTGCGTTTTTTCCGATTTCCGCAGGATCGACATCCATATGGACGAGCACCTTATTTTTCGTGATGATTTCCGGCTGGTTGACCGCACGATCCGCCACTCTCGCGCCGACCATAATTATCATGTCCGCCTCGTTCATTGCGCGGTTTGCGCACGGTGCGCCGTTGTTGCCGACCATACCGAAATACAGCGGGTCTTCTGTCTGCATCGCACCGATGCCCATCATAGTTGTTACAACCGGAATTTTGTGACGGTGGGAAAATTCCCGTAAAAGCTTCTGCGCATCGCCAAGCAGCACGCCGCCGCCTGCGCAGATGACCGGACGCTTTGCCTCTTCCAGCTCGGCAATTACCTTTTTGATCTGCACGATATGTCCTTTTACAGTCGGTTTATAGGTGCGCATGCTCACGCTGTCCGGATATTTGAATTTGCGTACCGGCGCATTCTGCACATCGATCGGAACGTCGATCAGGACAGGACCTTTTCTGCCGGTATTTGCAATATAAAACGCTTCTTTAAAAATTTGCGGAATGTCCTCTGCATTTTTGACCAGATAGCTGTATTTGACAAACGATTCCGCCGCTCCAGTGATATCCGCCTCCTGGAACACGTCGCTGCCGATCAGCTCGCTGTTGACCTGTCCGGTAATGCACACAAGCGGAATGCTGTCTGCAAAAGCTGTTGCGATACCAGTAATCAGGTTTGTCGCACCGGGACCGCTCGTTACCGCGCATACGCCCACCTTGCCGGTCACGCGAGCCAGACCGCTGGCTGCATGCGCCGCATTCTGCTCCGTCCGGATCAGAACAGATTTGATATCCGTATCCAACAGGCTGTCATAAAACGGACAGATCGCAACCCCCGGATATCCAAATACCATTTCTACGCCTTCATTTTCAAGGCATTTTACCATTGCCTGTGCACCATTCATGCTGCATCTCCTCCTTGCTGCCACCCTGTCAGCGTTTTGTGCGATTCATCGCACCTCTGTATGTTCATCTTAATTTTATCATCTTAAACTATCGTTTTACCGTTTGAACTTCCCGAAAAACTCCGCCAACGGCTCCACAACTGCTCCCAGATCACGGATCGCGCTGTTTAAGCTTTCGATGTCCATCCGGTTTAACTTCTCCGTCGCCTGGCTTAACGCCTCGCTGCTCTGCCAAACCAGACCGTTTTCATCAAACAGCGTCTGAATATCCGTCAGCGTCTCCTGCGCCGTCTGCAGCGTGTCTGTCGCTTCCACCAGCGTCTTCTGTCCCTGACTGATAATCTGCAGCATCGGCGGGACGATAAGCAGAAAAACTGCGATGACCGCCGCTGCCAGAACACAGCCTGCCGCAGCCAAAATTCTCGTCACGAAAAGCTGCTTTTTTAACGAAGCCGTCTGCTGTCTGTTCTGCTCTGTCAGCTCTTCCAGCAAACCGATCACATCCCTGGATCTTTCTTCCATCTGATCTTCCCCCTATTGGAAATTTTTCAAAGCGGCGCTGATCTCACTCCTGCATTCCGACCAGGCGCTTTGCCAGCCGGACGGCGTCCGCCGCATCCCGAGAATAGCCATCTGCATGGATTTCATCTGCATAATCCTGCGTAATTACTGCACCGCCGATCATAATTTTTGCCGTTACGCCCTTTTCTTTCGCATATTCAACGACATTTCTCATTTCCTGCATCGTCGTCGTCATCAGGGCAGAAAGTGCGATAATCTGTGCGTTGTGCTCGATTGCAGCTTCTATGATTTTCTCTTTCGGAACGTCCTTTCCGAGGTCGATGACCTGAAAGCCGTAGTTTTTCAGCATCAGCGCGACGAGGTTCTTGCCGATATCGTGGATATCCCCCGCAACCGTCGCAATGACGACCACCGGCATCTTTTCCGAAGTCTGATCCTGCAAAAGCAGCGGCTCCAAAATGCCGATGCACAGCTTCATCGTCTCCGCACTCGCAATCAGCTGCGGTAGGAAATATTTTCCCTTATCGAACAGCTCACCGACCTCGTTGATCGCCGGAAGCAGCTGTCCGTGCAAAAGCTCCTGTGGGGAATTGCCAGCCTCCAGCGCTTTTTTCGTCAAATTCTCTGCGTTTTTGCGTTTTCCTTTTAACACCGCCTCACGCACCTGCTCTGCCGCCTGCTGCTGTGGTGTTTTTGTACCCGCTGCTTTCTGCCGGGCCGCGCCGTCCTGGACTTCCGTATTTCCCGACTGGTTTGCCGTCACAGTGCTGCCTTCAGATGCCTGCAGGCTTTGCCGAAGCAGCGCTTCCTTTTTGGCATCCGCCTCTTCCCGACGTTCCTTTGCCTGACCGGAAAATTCGATATAACGGATATCACTGTCTTCTTTATTTAACAAAAGATCCGACGCAAATGCAGCGCCGACCAAAATATCCTGGCTCGGATTTGCAATCGCCATCGTCAGTCCGGACGCAATCGCCATCGTCAGAAACGCACTGTTAACGCAGCTTCTTTCCGGCAGGCCGAACGAAATATTCGAAAGTCCGCAAGTCGTTGCCAGACCGTTTCTATGACAATACCGGATCGTTTCCAACGTTTCCAACGCCGCCTGTTTGTTCGCGCCGACCGTCGCCACCAGACCGTCCACAATAATATCCGTCTTTTTCATGCCCAATTCCAACGCGCGCGCCACAATTTTTTCGATGATGGAAATCTTCTCATTCAAATTTTTGGGCAGTCCCTCGTCCGACAGCGGCAAAAGGACAAACATCGCGCCGTATTTTTTTGCCAACGGCAGCAGCTTTTCGAATTTTTCGGATTCCAACGAAATCGAATTGATCAGTGCGCGTCCCGGATAACGCCGAAGCGCTTCCTCCTGCACGTCCACATGGCTGGAATCGATGGACAGCGGCAGCTTCGTCACACCCGCTACCTCTTCCAGCGCCTGCAGCATCATCGCCTTTTCGTCGATTCCGCTCATGCCCATGTTGACATCCAGAATCGACGCACCGCGTTCTTCCTGCTCCTGTGCAAACTGCGTTACAAGTTCAAAGCTGCCCTCGCGCAGCTCCTGCTGCAGCTTCTTTTTACCGGTAGGATTGATTCGTTCGCCAACGATCAGAAACGGTCCGTCCAGGTCAAAGGTCAGGGACGCGCGTTCCGAAGTCAGTGCTCTCTGCGTCGGGTTTCCATGCACCGGAACCGGTCTTCCTGCCAGCCGGTGGGTCATTTTGCGGATATGCTCCGGCGTCGTGCCGCAGCAGCCGCCCAAAATCTGCGCTCCTGCGTCCAGCAAAAGCTCCATATCTGCGCCGAATTCCTCCGGTCCCATATCGTAAACGGTTTGCCCTTTTTCATCCAAAGACGGAAGTCCTGCGTTTGGCTTTGCGATGATGGGGATATCCGTCACCTTCGCCATCCTGCGGATGACCTCTGCCATCTGATCCGGTCCGGTTGAACAGTTTGCACCGACCGCGTCTGCGCCCAGACTCGACAAAACGATCGCCGCCGTCGCCGCATCTGTCCCGAACAGGCTTCTTCCGTCCGATTCAAACGTCATCGTCACCATGACCGGAATGTCCGGACACGTCTCTTTTGCCGCAATGAGCGCCGCCCTCGATTCCTGCAGGCTCATCATCGTTTCCACCACGAGCAGGTCTGCTCCTGCTTCTGTAATATACCGGATCTGTTCTTTATAAATGTCGATCAGTTCTTCAAAATCCAGCGGGCCCATCGGCTTTAGCTGCTGCCCTGTCATCGTCAGATCGCCTGCTACCAGCGCCTTCCCATCTGCAGCCCTTTTGGAGATTTCGACTAATTTATGATTTAGTTCTTCTATCCGGTCCTCCAGATCGAATTCCTTTAATTTGATCCGGTTTGCCGTAAAGGTCGGGGCATACAGAATATTCGTCCCTGCTTCCAGATATGCTTTCTGAAGTCCGCTCATAATCTCTTCATGCTCTGTAATCCATAGCTCCGGGCACACCCCGACAGGCATTCCCTGCTTCTGAAGATTCGAGCCGGTTGCCCCGTCCAGAAAAAGCAGACCGCTTTGTGCCAGCCTGCGAAATTCTTCTTTTGTCATTGCTCCTCATTTCTGCACTTTTCCTCTGTGCATTGAAAAAGTTTATACTATTCTAGCACGATTTTCCGGAAAAGAAAAGACGAACTGTTTTCACTTGTCACAAAATCCAAAATGCGGTATCCTATAGAGGTCAAAACAGCCTGCAGACAGGACGCAGAATGCGCGATTGCTGCGGCATTCTTACTTCAAAAAATGAAAAGGAGCGCTTATGTATTGTACAAGAAACGTATCCGACTCTGTCGTATGGGTCGGCGCAAGCGACCGTCGCCTTGCTTTATTTGAAAACCTTTTTCCTATTCCGCGCGGTGTTTCCTATAACTCTTATCTGATCCTCGATGAAAAAACCGCCCTGCTGGACACAACGGATGCTTCCGTCACCAGACAGTATCTGGAAAATGTCAGCCACAGCTTAAACGGCAAACCGTTAGATTATCTGATCATCAACCATATGGAGCCCGATCACTGCGCCAATATCGCAGAGCTTCTGCTGCATTATCCGCACCTGACGCTTGTGGGCAACGCCAAAACCTTCGCCTTTGTCAGCCAGTTCTACGACCTCGACTTAACCGGACGCACCCTGACTGTCAAAGAGGGTGACACCCTTTGCCTCGGCTCCCATACCCTGCACTTCTTCCTCGCACCGATGGTGCACTGGCCGGAAGTCATGGTTACTTATGAAGAGACCGAACAGATCCTGTTTTCCGCAGATGCGTTCGGCAGCTTCGGCGCATTAAACGGCCATCTGTTTGCAGATGAAGTAAACTTCGACCGCGACTGGCTCGATGATGCCAGACGTTACTACTGCAATATCGTCGGCAAATACGGAATACAGGTACAGGCAGCACTCAAAAAGCTCTCTGCCCTTTCCATCCGCACGATCTGCCCGCTGCACGGTCCCGTATGGAGAGAAAACCTGGAATACCTGCTGAGCAAATATGACCTTTGGAGCAGATATGTTCCCGAAGACAACGCTGTTGCAATTTTCTATGCCTCCATGTACGGTGACACCGAAAATGCAGCCAACATCCTCGCAGCCGGACTTGCAGAGGGCGGCATAAAAAATATTGCGCTCTACGATGTTTCCGTCACCGACGTCTCTGTCCTGATCGCGGAAGCGTTCCGCTGCAGCCATCTTGTTTTTGCAGCGCCTACCTACAACAATGGCGTTTACCCTGCTATGTACAACTTCCTTCACGATATGGGCGCACTGAGCCTGCAGAACCGCACCATCGGTCTGATTGAAAACGGGACCTGGGGTCCTGTCAGCGCAAAGCAGATGCAGCAGCTGTTTTCTGAAATGAAGCAAATGAACGTCCTGGAGCCTGTCGTTACCATAAAATCCTCTGTCAAGGAAGATTCCCTTGCCGCCTTATGCGCCCTCAAAAACCGCATTCTGGCGTCTTGTACGAAATGATGCGCGCAAAAACAGCGCTGGCTTCTTTGTCCCTGCTGCTTGCCCTTTCCCTTTCCGGCTGCGGAAGCGATTCTGCCCTGACCGATTACACCAGCCAGATGAATACGTTTTATGATGCGTTTTCTTCCGGAACGCTGGCACTCGAGCAGATCGATCCGCCTTCCGAAACTGCACAGGAGGAACTGCTTTCCGGTCTGGATGAACTGACCGCCCTGACGGACAGCCTCGCGGACATCTCCGTTCCGAAGCGCTATGCCGACGCCGGAATCGACGAGCTGGCTGCCCAGGCGGCGGAACACATGCAGGAAGCGGACAGCCTGTACCACGAAGCCTGCAGCGCAGAGACTTTCGACCAGGAACGCGCCAGCGCCGCACAGGAACATTATCAGCGCGCAATGAAACGAATCCATTACATCGGCATCATGCTGCAGGGCAGGACGCCGGACGATGAAGAGATTACCATCATTCACGAAACAACCGACTGGACGGGCGGAGATTTGCCGGATACCAGCGACGGAACGGTAGAATAAGCGGTCGTGTTTTCCCATAAAAACCTCCATTCCGCAGGCGCTTTGCGCCAAAGGAATCGCGAGGCGAACGTCCAGTTCGGCTCTGCGATCCCAGCTACCTTGTGACGCCTGCGACACAGCGAACGCAAGATCGGTTTTTCGCCACAACAAAAAGCCGCTGTAGTTTTTACATCTTTCAGAGTCAGTTTTAAACTCCGACCCGGAAAGCATGTAGAAACTACAGCGGTTTTCTATTTTTTATCTCATCCTTATTGTATACAGCTTCGACTCACAGCTTTCTGCTGCCAGCATTGGGCATTCTGAACACCCGCACCTGCCAGCGTCCAGCCTCAGAATTTCTCGTACTGATCCACATCCACTACAAAGACGGTACATCCGCCGACCTGCATATCGATCGGGATCATCGAGTTTGCGCCAGGGCCAAGACTTCCGGTCGACATAGAGGGCATCGTATATTTGACGGACTGACGCGCACCTGCGCATTCCTTTAAAATCTTGAGCGCGCCGGGAACCTGTTCATCCTCCGTACCGATGACCAGCGTGACGTTCTTGTTTTTCAAAAAGCCACCGGTGGTAGAGAGCTTGGTTACCCAGTATTTTTCCTTGTTCAGCTCTTCTACGGTTTCATCCACATCTTCCGAATGCAGCATGGCAAATATCATTTTCATAACAGATTCCTCCTGTCCGCGATGGGTTGCAGTTTTTTTCTATTATATACAGACCACCGGAAAAAAGCAATCTCAAAGCGTCTTCTTCATGTAATAATGTGTATGTCCCTTTGGTGCATTGGTAAGCGTACCGAATATTTCATAGCCCTGCTTTTCATAAAAGCCCGGTGCCTGAAAATCAAACGTATCCAGCTGTGCCATATAACAGCCTGCTGCTTTCGCTTCTTCTTCTACTTCTTTTAACAGTCTGGCAGCAATGCCCTGTCCCCGGTAATTCTCCGCCACCCATACAGACTCAATCGACAGGATATTCCAGAGGATACTGCATGCCAGCACACCGCCGACCAGTTCATTTTTTTCATTATAGGCGCAGCGGCAGAATTTAACAAAAGGCTCCCCTTGTCTGCAGGGAACCTTCCGTAAATTATATGCAACCAGCTGATCGTCTAATTCTTCTTCGTCTGCAACGGACGGAGCATCAAACCGGAAGCGATTATTCATGACATGCCTCGCATTTGCAGCCAGGGCCTTTTTCGAGCATTTCCTTTGCGGTATGCCATCCGAGACAGGCACATTTTACACGCGCAGGCATATGCGCCACATCCGCCAGGATCGAGGATTCCTCCAGCTCGTCCATTTCCTCCTCCGAAGCCTTGCCCTGAATCATGCGCAGGAAAATATCTGCCAGGCGCAGTGCTTCATCCTTGGATTTGCCGATAATCAGATCGAGCATCATATCTGCAGATGCCTGCGACACCGCACAGCCGTCTCCCTGAAATGCGCCGTCTACGATCTTGTCATCTTCTACCTTTAGCAGCAGGACGATGTCATCCCCACAGCTGGGATTTACACCCTCCAGCGCCATGTTTGCGCCCTCCAGGGTGTGCTTATGGTAAGGGTGTACATTATGCTCTGTCAGACTCTCATTGTAAAAGGTCTTACTCTCCATACCCCATTCTCCTTCTCAGTGTTTTGAGGCTCTGCGTAAAGCGCAGAACTTCTTCTTCCGTATTATAAAAAGCGAGGCTCGCACGTGTCGTGGACGGTGTTTTTAAATACGCCAGCAGCGGCTGTGCACAGTGATGTCCCGCACGGACAGCGATTTTATCGGAATCCAGAATCGCAGCCACATCATGGGGATGCACATCCTGAACCGTAAACGACAAAATACCATGATGGTCTTCGGGGCGGTCGGAGCCGATGATATGCACATACGGATTCTTCTTCATCTCTTCCATTGCCAGCGCTGTCAGCTCATCCTCACGCTTTGTGATCTCCTCAAAACCGATTCCTTCGATATAACGGATCGCTTCGCCCAGCGCATACGCGCCTGCAGCGTTGACGGTTCCCGCCTCGAATTTATGCGGCACCTCAGCATAGGTTGCACCGGTGCGGGTCACATATTCGATCATTTCGCCGCCGGTCAGGAAAGGAGGCATTTTTTCCAGCCACTCCATCTTGCCGTACAGCGCACCAATTCCCATCGGAGCCAGCATCTTATGTCCGGAAAAGGACAAAAAATCCACATCCAGCTCCGACACATTAACCGGCATATGCGGCACACTCTGCGCGCCATCCGCTACCAGTACGATGCCCTTTTCGTGACAGAGGCTGGCTATGCCTTTGATATCGTTGACACAGCCTAACACGTTGGACATCTGGGTAATTGCCATAATTCTCGTCTTTTCCGTCAGGACAGCCGCCACGTCTTCCAGCGTGATTTTGCCGTCTTTGGAGCATTCCACGAACTTTAACTGCGCTCCGGCACGTTTTGCCGCATGCTGCCAGGGCAGCAGATTGCTGTGATGCTCCATAATGCTGACTACCACTTCATCTCCGGGTTTCAGCAGCAGGCTTCCCAGGCTGTAAGCGACCAGATTCAGGCTTTCCGTTGCATTTCTCGTAAAAACGATCTCTTCCGGACGGGCTGCACCAATAAAGTGCTGTACCGTTTTGCGGGCATCTTCATAACATTTCGTCGCATTCTCACTCAGTTCATATAAGCCGCGCAGTGGATTCGCATTATGGCATTCATAAAACTCCCGTTCTGCCCGCAGCACGCACGCAGGCTTCTGGGAAGTCGCCGCACTGTCCAGATAGGTCAGATCCGGATTTGCCAGAAGCAGCGGAAAATCTTCACGAATTTTTTTCACATTCATCAGCTGCATCTCCTCCCAGATAAGCTCTTACCAGTTTCTGCGCAGTTTCATCCGGAATCTTCTGACATACCGCTTCGATTCTCGCATCCGCCATCAGTGCATATGCCTGTTCCTCCGAAAGTCCGCGCGCCTGCATATAAAACAGCGTCTCTTCATCCAGCTGTCCGATCGATGCGCCATGGCTGCCCTTGACATCCTCTTCCGCACAGAGAATCAGCGGAATGGTCTGATTTACCACATCGTCGCCCATCAGCAGCACATCTTCTTTTTCTGCTCCGACAGATTCTGCTGAGCCGTGCTGAAAGTCGATCGTTCCGCGGAACAATTTCGAAGACGCATCCTTCAATACGCCGGACGCATTGATCTCGCTGTTTGTACGTTTTCCCTCATGCAGCGCCACATAGTTCATGTCCAGACGCTGATCGTCCTGTAACAGATAACCGATATCGGACTGCAGGGAGCTTTCATTTCCGAGAAGCTCTGTCTGGCATCCCTGATAAATCTTTCCGCCGCCCAGGAAAATGTGCACCATTTCAATGCGTCCCTGATCCTCGCAGATGCTTCCGACATCATTTAAAACACGGAACCCTTTGCCGAGGCAATCGATCTGAACGAGACGCAGCAGTGCGCCTTTTCCGACCTTTGCGCGGGTTCTCACGCTGCAAAGTCCCTCTGCATCTGCATCGGATGCATAATCCATCACAACGGTCATCTCGCTGTTTTCTTCTGCAATCAGATCGATCAGATCCAGACTTGCAGTCTGATCCTTACAGACAAAGCCAAGACGCAGCGCAGCTGCCTCTTTTCTGCCTGCAGGCATCCGGTAAGCTTTTGCTGCAAAGCCTGACTGCTCTGCCAGCTTGTCCATGTCCGGTCCCATACCGGTTTTGATCGGTTCCAGTGTGCTTGCTTCTACCGCAAACGTTTCCGGAATTTCTTCTTTTTCCAAAGCCTGTCTGTCTGCTTTTACCTGCTTTACTTCCGTTTCATTCATCCGAAGCCAGTTCCAGGTCTTTGCAGGCAGGAAATTTATTTTCATATCCATGTTGATTCCTACTTCCTCTCATTTCGCTGCAGATTCGTTTTCCTGCAGCCTTACCCGATGCTGCCTTTCATTTCCAGACGGATCAGATTGTTCATCTCGACCGCATATTCCAGTGGAAGCTCTTTCGAAACATTATCCGCAAAGCCGCTGACGATCATCGCTCTGGCATCTTCCTCGGAAAGTCCTCTGGACATCAGATAAAAGACTGCTTCGTCGCTGATCTTGCCGATCTGCGCCTCATGTCCGATATCCGCATCCTTTGTCCGGATATCCATTGCCGGAATCGTATCCGATCTGGAACGGTCATCCAGCATCAGGGACTCGCAGGAAACGGAGCTCTTGCTGTGCTTTGCCTGCTTTGTAACTACAACGCTGCTACGGAACGTGCTCACGCCGCCGTCCTTGGAAATCGATCTCGTATTCATATAGGAAGAAGTGTTCGGAGCGCTGTGTACGACCTTCGCGCCGGTGTCCAGGTTCTGACCTTTGCCTGCAAAGGTAATGCCGGTAAATTCACTTCTCGCGCCTTCGCCAGCCAATAGGCTAGTCGGGTACAGATAGGAAACATGGGAACCAAAGGAACCGGATACCCATTCAATCGTGCCGCCCTCTTCTACCTTTGCCCGCTTGGTATTTAAGTTATACATGTTTTTCGACCAGTTCTCGATTGTCGAATAACGCAGCTTCGCATTTTTGCCGACATACAGCTCTACACAGCCCGCATGAAGGTTTGCAACATTGTATTTCGGTGCGGAACAGCCTTCGATAAAGTGCAGATACGCGCCCTCTTCAACAATGATCAGTGTATGCTCAAACTGTCCTGCACCGGGCGCATTCAGTCTGAAATAGGACTGAAGTGGAATCTCCACATGCACACCTGCCGGAACATATACGAACGAACCGCCGGACCAGACCGCGCCGTGCAATGCCGCAAACTTATGGTCTCTGGGCGGAACCAGCTTCATGAAATGGCTGTGCACCAGATCGGCATATTCTCCGGTCAGCGCGCTTTCCATATCCGTGTATACAACGCCCTGTGCTGCAACCTCTTCGCGCACGTTGTGATAAACCAACTCAGAATCGTACTGTGCGCCGACGCCCGCCAGGGAGGTACGCTCTGCATCCGGGATACCCAGTGCTTCAAACGTATTTTTAATATCGGTCGGAACCTCGGACCATTTCGCACTCATCTGCGTGTTGGGGCGTACATAGGTAACAATCTCGTCCATATTTAAGTCTTCGATGGACGGGCCCCAATCCGGCATCGTCATTTCATTATATACTTTCAGGGCTTCCTGACGAAATTCGCGCATCCAGTCCGGATCGTGTTTTTCTTTCGAAATCTGATCCACGATTTCCGGTGTCAGTCCCTCTTTGACCCGATATACATCTTTCTCTTCGTTTCGGATGTCATAGATGCTTCTGTTGACATCCTCCACATAAGTCTTTTCTTTCATGGGATTCTCCTTCTTGGACGCTTCTTATTCCTGATGTCCGATATATTTTTCAAAACCGTTTTCGTTAATATCCTCCACAAGGCTGCTATCGCCGGACAGAATCATCTTTCCGTCTGCCAGCACATGCGTCACATCCACATGCAGGGATTCCAGAATTCTCGTGCTGTGTGTAATTACCAGCAAGGAGCCCTGCTGATTCTTCTGGAACTCTTCGATTCCCTTGGATACGGTACGGACTGCATCGACATCCAGACCGGAATCGGTTTCATCCAGAATCGCCAGATCCGGTTTTAACATCAGAAGCTGCAAAATCTCCGCCTTTTTCTTTTCACCACCGGAGAAGCCAACATTTAAATCACGGTCTGCATAGGAATGATCCATCTGCAGTACGTCCATTGCTTTCTTTAATTCTTTGCGGAACTCCCACGGACGGATTCTCTGTCCGGTGCGCTGTTCCAACGCATTTCTCAAAAAGTTCCCGAGGGTAATACCGGGAACCTCCAGCGGGTTCTGGAACGATAAAAACAGACCAGCCTTCGCACGCTTGTCTGTGGATTCCTCTGTAATATCCTGTCCCTTGAACCAGATCTGACCGTTTGTCAGCTGATATCTGGGGCTTCCCATCAGCGCATAACCCAGTGTGGATTTACCGGCACCGTTTGGGCCCATCAGGACATGTGTTTCTCCTCTGTTTATCTCAAGGTCAATGCCGTGAAGGATCTCTGTGTCCTCTACGTTGACTACTAAATTCTTTACCTGCAGCAGCTGTTCTGACATAACTTCCTCCGTTCTTCACAGGTCTTTGTCTCTGTTTTTCGTCCCTGCGACTGTCTTCCTGGTTAACTCCTACTAACTTTGTAGGGTTTGCTGTAGATTATCATAATGGAATCTTTCCCAAAATGCAAGCATTAAATCCTACAAAATTACAGGGATATCGGGCAACGGTTTGGCATTCCAGACAAAAAGGTCGGGAAATGCGCTCCACAGACAGTCTGTGAGACATTTCCCGACCTTGCTTTTAAATACTTTTTATAGATAGGAATTCTTTACCGCGTTCGTAAAATCCTACTCTGCGCGCACCCCTTCTTTGTTCAGATCTGCGATAAACATGGCATCCCCAAAAGAGAAAAATCTGTATTTCTCCTTTACCGCCTCTTCATACGCCTTCAACACATGGTCTCTTCCTGCAAATGCGGATACGAGCATCACCAGTGTCGATTCCGGCAGATGGAAGTTTGTAATCAGCCCGTCCATCACCTTGAACTTGTAACCCGGATAGATAAAGATATCCGTGTTGCCGCTGCAGGCTTTCATATGTCCGTCCGCTTCCGCAGCGCTCTCTACAGTACGGCAGCTCGTCGTACCGACACAAATCACACGGTTTCCGGCTGCTTTGGCACGGTTGATTTTATCCGCCGCTTCCTGGGTCACCTGATAAAATTCTGTGTGCATATGATGTTCCAGCACGTTGTCGACCTTGACCGGACGGAATGTGCCAAGTCCCACATGCAGCGTGACATAGGCAATATCCACACCCATCGCTTCTACCTGGGCAAGCAGCTCCTTTGTAAAATGCAGTCCTGCCGTCGGCGCAGCTGCAGAGCCTTCAAATTTTGCATATACCGTCTGATATCGGTTTTTGTCCTGAAGCTTATGGGTAATATAGGGAGGCAGCGGCATTTCACCGAGGGAATCCAGCACCTCTTCCCAGATTCCATCATAAAAAAACTTCACCAGACGGTTTCCATCTTCCTCCACATCCAGAATCTCTGCACGCAGACGTCCGTCGCCAAAGACGACCTTTGCACCGGGGCGCAGCTTTTTGCCGGGCTTTACGAGGGTTTCCCAGACATCGTTTTCCATCCGCTTTAACAGCAGGATTTCTACAGCAGCTCCCGTATCCTCCTTTGCACCAAGCAGACGCGCCGGAATAACCTTCGTGTTGTTTAAAACCAGACAGTCGCCCGGTTTTAAGAACGAACAGATCTCTTTAAAAATATGATGCGAGGTCGCCCCCGTCTGTCTGTCCATAACAAGCAGGCGGGATGCGCTCCGATCCTCCAGCGGATCCTGTGCGATCAGCTCCTTCGGGAGGTCAAAATAATAATCAGAAGTTTTTAAGCCTTCCATTTCCATTACAGACACGCTTTCTCCAAAAATGCAACATATCCGCATTTTGTCTCATAAATATCTGCCTTGCTGGTAGCTTCCCACGGTGCATGCATGGAAAGAACTGCAACACCGCAGTCGATTACGTTCATGCCGTACAAAGCAAGAATGTAAGCAATTGTTCCGCCGCCGCCGACATCGATCTTGCCAAGCTCAGCGGTCTGGAATGCAACGCCGGACTCCTCCATGATCGCACGGATATGTGCAACATATTCTGCGTTTGCATCATTGGAGCCGGATTTTCCGCGGGCACCTGTAAATTTATTGAACACCATGCCGCGTCCGAAGAAGGCTGCGTTTTTCTTTTCAAAAGCAGACGCATAAGAGGGATCAAATGCTGCGCTTACATCAGAAGAAAGCATATCAGAGGCTGCCAGACATCTTCTGACATTTAATTCACTGTATTCGCCGACAAGATTTAACACTTCTGCAACGGTATTTTCGAAGAAACGGGACTGCATGCCGGTTGCGCCGACGCTGCCGATCTCTTCTTTATCTACCAGGATGCAGCATGCGGTGCGCTCCGTCTGACCAATTTCCAGCATCGCTGCCAGGGAAGTAAATGCGCATACTCTGTCGTCCTGACCATAACCAAGCACCATGCTTCTGTCCAGGCCTGCTTCTCTTGCCTTGCCGGCCGGTACAACTTCCAGCTCTGCGGACAGGAAATCCTCTTCCTCAATGCCATACTGCTCCGCCAGAAGCTTCATCACGCCAGCCTTTACCGCCTCTTTTTCTTCGCCTGCCAGCGGTCTGCTGCCGAAGATTAAGTCAAGCGCTTCGCCCTCGATGACCTTGGAAGCCTTCTTTTCCATCTGCTCTGCAGACAGGTGGATCAGCAGATCAGAAATGAAGAATACCGGATCGTCTTCGTTTTCACCGATATTGATCTCTACGATGGAGCCGTCCTTCTTTGCAACGACGCCGTGCAGCGCCAGAGGCAGGGTTACCCATTGATATTTCTTGATACCGCCGTAATAATGAGTATCCAGGAGGGCAAAATCGGAATCCTCATACAGAGGGTTCTGCTTGATGTCCAGTCTGGGGGAATCGATATGTGCACCCAGAATGTTTAAGCCTTCGGTCATCGGCTTTGTTCCGATCTGGAACATCACAACCGTCTTGTTCATCCATACCGCATATACCTTGTCGCCTGCAGAAAGCTTCTTGCCCTCTTTCATCAATTCGGGCAGCTCGCGGTATCCTGCCGCTTCAATCTGGTTTACAATCGTATCGACGCATTCCCGCTCTGTTTTACCGTTGTCAAGAAAATCCATATAGTCTTTTGCCAGCGCATCTACCTTTGCGCTTTTGGCTTCGTCATAGCCTTTCCAAGCATTTTTGCGTTCCATTATTTCTTTATCTCCTTACGTTTGTTCTTGTTACCGAGCACCGAGGCTACCAGCCTCTTGGCACGCGGCACTTCCTCATCGTGAATCCGGAAGGTGCAAAGAGCCTTTTCCCCGACTCCAAACAGTTTTGAAAAAAATCCCTGCTTTTCGAAACGGCAGGAATAGGAAATCCGGTTTGCCAGAAGAATTCTCTCGATCTGCTCCTTTGTCCCCATATCGTATACCTTGCAGAAATCCACTTCATTATTCACCGTTCCGAGCGCGGTCGTTTTTTTCTCCATATATTCCTCCCTGTCCGATGTTCCATACGCAGAGCCCTTTTTGCTGCAAAACGGCATCAGGGCTCTGCTTACGTCTTTTTATTACTGTCTTAATTCAATGCCAAGCTGTTCCAGACCATTTAAGATCTTCTTCATTGCCGCTGTGATTTCTACATCCTCCAGCGTCTTATCCTTTGCACGGAAGGTCAGGGTATAAGCGATGGACTTATAGCCTTCCTTGATCTGTGTGCCCTCGTAAATATCAAATAACGAGTAGCTTTCCAGAATCTTGCCGCCGCGCTGTGCCAGAATCTTTTCAATCTGACCTACCAGAACGGTTCTCGGTACAACCATACTGATATCTCTGGTCACTGCAGGATATTTTGCGATGCCCTCGTACTTGCGGTCGAAGGATGCAAAGCCGTCCACTGCAGGCATATCCAAAACTGCCACATAGGTTCTCTGACCGATGCCGTAGTTTGCCATTACCTTCGGATGTACTTCACCGAGATAGCCGATTACGGTTCCATCATAAACAACGTTTGCCTGACGGCCGGGATGCAGCCACGGCTTCTGTGCGTTCGGATCGTACTCCGCTTTCTTCTTCATACCGATGTGCTCCAGAAACTCTTCGATAACACCCTTCATCGTGAAGAAGTCGCCTTCTCCGTAAAAACCGAGTGTAAACTGCATGCGCTCGTCCGGAAGCTCTGTCAGAGGCAGCGCCTTGGGCAGATAAATGTTGCCCATCTCATATAAACGGACGTCCTTGTTTCTGCGGTTATAGTTGGTTGCAAGGCTTGTCAGCATGCCGTTTAACGAAGTGGTACGCATGATGGAATAATCCTCGCCCAGAGGGTTTAAGATCGTTACAGTCTTGCGCAGCTTACTGTCTGCCGGGATCAGCAGCTTATCGAACACTTTCGGGCTTTCGAACGAATAAGACATACCCTGGGAGAAGCCGCAGTATTCTGCGATATCCCTTGCCTTCTGTTCAATTCTTTCTTCGAAGGAAAGCTTACCGGTTGTCGCTTCGCCGGAGGGCAGGGTGGTCGGGATCTTGTCATAGCCGTAGAAACGTGCTACTTCTTCTGCGATATCAGCAAAGCCTTCCAGATCCTGACGGAACGAGGGAACAACAATTTCGTTGGCAGCTTCGTCATATGCAAGCTCGATGCGTCCGAAGTACTCCAGCATCTGCTCTTTTGTGATATCTGTTCCGAGGAAACGGTTGATCTTTTCGGGCTCAAACGGGATTCTGCGCAGGGGCTTGATCGGCTCGCATACATCTACCATGCCGCCTACTACCTCGCCGCAGCCCAGCTCTTCGATCAGCTGGCACGCTCTGTCGATTGCTGCTTCTGCATTGACCGGATCCAGACCTTTTTCGAAAATACCGGAAGCCTCGGTACGCATACCGATTCTCTTTGCGGATTTCCGGATGTTGGGACCGTTGAATGTTGCAGCCTCGAATAAAACGGTGTGCACATCGTCTGTGATCTTGCTGTTTTCGCCGCCCATGATACCAGCGATGCCGACTTCTTTTTCCGCGTCGCAGATCATCAGGACCTGATTGTCCAGCTTGCGAATCTGACCATCCAGCGTCTCGAACTCATCTCCGTCCTTTGCACGGCGGACGATGATCTTATGTCCTGCGATCGTGTCCAGATCATATGCATGCATCGGCTGTCCGTACTCTGCCATAACGTAGTTCGTGATGTCTACCAGGTTATTGATTGGCCGGATACCTGCTGCAGCCAGACGTCTCTGCATCCACTTCGGGCTCGGAGCGATTTTGATATTTTTGCAGACCCTTGCGCAGTAACGGGTGCACAGATCGGTATCCTGTACTTCTACGTCCACATAATCGTGTACATTCTCGCCGTTTGCGTGTACTTCCACAACCGGGGGAATGAACGGCTTTCTGAAGGTTGCAGCCGCCTCTCTTGCGATGCCTAAAATGCTGTAGCAGTCTACACGGTTGCTGGTGATTTCATATTCAAATACGGTGTCGTGCAGACCGAGCGCCTCTACTGCGTCTGTACCGACTTCTACATTGTCGTCGAAAATGTAAATGCCGTTCTCCGGTGCTTCCGGATACATGTCGCGGCTGCTGCCCAGCTCCTCGATGGAGCACATCATACCGTCGGACTCAATGCCTCTTAACTTGCCGGCCTTAATCTTAATGCCATCCTCCGGCAACGGACTGCCGTCATGACCGCCTGCAACCTTACCGCCGTCTAAAACGACCGGAACCTTGTCGCCTTCCTTTACATTAGGTGCGCCGGTTACGATCTGAATCGTACGGTCGCCTACGTTAACCTGGCAGATAATCAGTTTGTCTGCATCGGGATGCTTTTCGATCTTCTCAATCTGTCCGATTACGATCTTTTCCAGGTTTTTATCCATGCGCTCATAGCCTTCTACCTTGGTGCCGGTCAGCGTCATGGCGTCAAAATACTCCTGATCGGTGCAGGAAAGGTCGGGCACATATGCTTTAATCCATGATAATGCTGTATTCATCTTCCTCTTTCTCCTTCCCGTTAAAACTGCTTTAAGAATCTGATGTCATTTTCATAAAGCAGACGCATATCGTCGATTTCGTATTTCAGAAGGGCGATACGCTCCAGACCTACGCCGAATGCAAAGCCGGAGTATTCTTCCGGATCGATATTGCACATCTTGAGTACCTTGGGATGTACCATACCGCAACCCAGGATTTCAATCCAGCCGGAGCCCTTACAGAACCGGCAGCCCTTACCGCCGCACTTAAAGCAGCTGACATCTACTTCTGCACTGGGCTCTGTAAACGGGAAATGATGGGGACGGAATTTTACTTTGGTATCTTCGCCGAACAGCTCTTTTGCAAACTCTGCAAGCGTGCCCTTTAAATCGGCAAATGTAATATTCTTATCGATAACCAGACCTTCGATCTGATGGAAGGACGGAGAATGGGTTGCATCCACTTCGTCGGAACGGAATACTCTGCCGGGCGCGATCATACGGATCGGCAGCTTGCCCTGTTCCATGGTACGAACCTGAACCGGAGAGGTCTGGGTACGCAGGACGATTTCCTCATTGATATAGAAGGTATCCTGCTCGTCTCTTGCCGGATGGTCCTTCGGGATATTCAGCGCTTCGAAGTTGTAGTAGTCCTTCTCGACTTCGGGACCGCGAACCACTTCGTAGCCCATGCCAACGAAAATTCTCTCTACCTCTTCCAGAGCGATCGTATTGGGATGACGATGTCCAACGGAATTTTTCTTTGCAGGCAGGGTAACGTCAATAACCTCATTCTTTAAACGAGCTTCCATTGCACGGTCTTCCAGCTTTGCTTTTTCCGTTTCCAGCGCTGTTTCAATTTCAGCGCGCACTTCATTGACCATCTGTCCAACCTTCGGACGGTCTTGTGGCGCAACCTCCTTCATGCTCTTTAACAGCTCGGTCAGGGCGCCCTTTTTACCCAGTGCGCTGACTCTTACCTCGTTGAGCTTATCCAGGTTCTCGGAGGCGTCGATCTGTTTCAAAATCTCTTCTCTGATTTTTGCCAGTTTCTCTTTCACAGCAAACTCCTTTCTGTCAGATAGCCGTTTTTCTTCTGTGCGGCCTTCTACTTTCCCGGGACCTTCCTTTGATTATTGTAAACAGCAAAACTGCCCTGCAATTTTTACTGTCATGCCCAATAGAATCCTTTCTATTAGCTGAATAAAAAGAAAGCCCCTGGTTTATTAAACCAGGGACGAAAAAATTCCGCGGTACCACCCTTGTTCCCGCCATCGGCAGGCACTCATTGCAGACGTAACGTGTCCTGTGCGTTCCGACCTACCCAAAAGCACTGACAGCAGGCTCTCTTCAGCCGAACAGCTCCGGTGGGAAATTCGTATCCGATCCTGTTGGAAAAGCTCTCAGCCACTGGCTTCTCCTCTCTGCCGGTACAGGAAATACTACTGACACCTTCATCGCCTTTACGCCTTATTGTAAAAAATCCATCCCGAAAAGTCAATACTATTTCTCGAGAATCTCTCTTCGAAACGGAACAGCAAACCGGTTGATGTGTGCCCCGACTAACAGCAGATACATACAAAAATACAACCACATCATCACGACGATGATTGTAGAAAGGCTTCCGTATACGCCGAAATCATTGAACCGCTCTATGTATGCCGAAAAGCCCCAGGAAAACAGGTTCCAGCTTATCGCCGTAAACAATGCACCGGGAAACTGCTTCGTCAGTTTCAGCTTCACATTTGGCACATAGGCATAGATCACCATAAACACCAGCGTCAGAATGCCCCAGGAAAACAGCGGTTTAAAATGCATCGCTATGGACATCAGATGATCCAGTATCGGGATCCTGTCGTTTAAAAGACGTACCAGCGTTGTTCCAAAGACCATGAAAACGAGAGAGAGCAAAAGGACGATCAACAACAGAATCGTATAAAAAGATGCCAAAATCCGCTGCACAAAATAGTTACGATCCTCCACAACGCCGTTCATCGCATTTAAGCCGCGCATGATGGACAGCATGCCTTTGCTTGCCGACCATACAGTTACAATCGCTGCGACGCTCGTAACGCCAACGGTGCTGTTATAGAGCGACTCGATCAGGCTGCTCATCATCGGCACAATCGGCGATGGCATGACCTCTGACACCGCCTTTAACAGGTCGGATTTCTGCAGCGTCGTCAAGGGCAGCAGGGAACACAATAAAATAATAATCGGAATGATCGACAAAAACATAAAGTATGCAGAGCTTGATGCAAATGCATTGACATTTGATTTTGACATATGCCTGCCAAACCCTGTAATCAGCCGGATTTTCTTTTTCATAAACAGATCTTTTCCTTTCCGGTTTTTCATTTTGCGGTGCGTCGCTGCATGGACTTTTCAGGAAATCATTTTTAACTGACATCCTTTATAAAAGAACGTCAAAATTTCTTCTGCGCTGACAGACGCCTCCGCCATATGCTTCGCCCCATTCTGGGACATGCCGATTCCGTGCCCGTAACCACCGCCAATTAAAGTATATCCTATCATAAAGCCGTCAGTTTTAAAAGTGCTGACTTGAAAAAAGCTGCTCGGTAAAAGCGATGTTACCGCTGCCGCGCTCCCATCCTGTCTGACCGCCTGTGTTTTTCCGTCGCACAGCACATACCGGATGCTGTATTCCGACTGTATCCGTACCTGTCCGTTTTCGCTTTCGATCAAAAGCTCCTGCGCCGCGCCGCCGCTGCTGCGTTTTGTAACACGGATTTCCCGGATTTTCCCTGTATTTTCAGACAGTTTCGTGCGCTCCTTTACTGCATTCCATTCTCCAGCTTTCCCAGGCACGAACACACACTGTCCATCCGCTTGTGCCCGTATCCACACCCTTTCCCAGAATGCCTTTTCATCAACGGTTTCTACCCTATAGCTCCAACGGTACCACGGCTCTTCTTTCTCATAAAAATCGCCGTCCCTCTGCCCCAAAAACGCTTCCATTACATCCGACTGCTCCAGCAGCTGCGCCTGCTGCAAAATCGGTGCCATCGCAGCAACGCTTTCCTGCCCGCCAAGCTGTCTCGTCAGCTCCATGTTTCTTTCGTCGATCGCCTGCGCACACAGATACGGATATGCTTCTGCCCGGGTTTCTCTCCAGACCGACAAATCCGTGCCATAGCCGCAGGACGTGGAATAATAATAGGTCTGCGCCGGCTCCTCCCCGTAAAATAATACCTGTCCGGACGTCTCCTTGACCGCCTGTGTCGTCTGCCCCTGCTCTGCAAGATTCTGATACACCTGAAACGCCGTGCTGTCATCCACATGCGCCCCATACTCCGGTAATCCGGCGCGCTGCAGCCTTCCATATGCATAGGTTCTGGCACAGATCGCCTGGCTCTTTAACGCTTCCAGTGGATAAGACGCCGGCATTTCGCCCGGCACGACCCCATAAAGGTATTCTTCCAGCGGCAGCTCGTTGATTACAACAATTCCATCCTCCCGGCGCACCAGCTCGAGCCTGCCGCGGTAGTTTGCCTGCCCCTGTGCCCGCTCTACGCCGGATAACATCAGATGCCCGGTCAGGATTTTCGGTTCGATTGTAATCCGCCCGGTCTGATCAAACAACGGAGAATCCCGCGTAATGACAAGACGCTGACCTTTTTCGAGCGTGGTAAGCTCGCTCTCGACGTTCAAAATCCTACAATCACAGTCCGCGAAAAGCTCCACGGCCTGATGTACGCTGTTTGCATAGCCAGACGTCTTAATCAGCACGCGAATGGTTTCCATCTTTTCTTCCCGCACCGCCAGCGCTGCCTCAATTGTTCCGTCCTCCACTACAAAATCCGTAAACCCATAGCCGATTTTCAATTCTCCGATGTCCATCTGTGAAAGCCGCCCATACAACCGATAACACTGCAGATCCTCCGAAAAAGGAATCGTCCCGTGACCTTCGATTTCTGCGCCGTTTCGCGACACGCCGAGCAGCCGTCCGGAAATCTTGTCTGGCTTTTGGCACACAATGACAGGCTTTCCTGTTTCAAACGTCAGATCACAGACTGCTTCGGAAAGTTGTGCTGTATCTGAAACCACCGTCGTACTTTTTCTGTCACTTTTCCAATCCGATTCTCTGTTCTCTTCTGTCCTCTGTCCCTCCGCAGAATCTGTTTTTACTTCAACTGCCGCCGCGCCGGAAAATTCACAGTCTTTCCAGAATCCGTGTATGCTCTGTCCGGTCGTCTCGATCATCCAGACATTTTTTAATATGACCGGTTCCGTTAATCTATTTCGAACTGCATACAGGCAATCCTCCCTTACGATCGCCCGCACTGGGCAAAACCGCATGGATTCTGTCAAAAACGTTGACGACGCAGCCGTCCGGACACCGTTCTGCGTCAGGATGCGCAGCTCTGTTTTCTGGCTCTGCGCCGCATCCTTTTTGCCAACAAAAGTAGTCCCCATTTCGCGCATCTTTGCAGCTTGCGTGTTTTCCTGTGCATCTCCCGATCTGTTTTCATCCCCCTCCAAAACGCCCAGCACTACAACCGTCTCCTCCTGAATCTTTCCGGCGGCATCATACTTTCTTCTCGCCCGGTCGAACCAGTCGTACCAGTCCGCTTTCTCCACCCGCTCTGTCCCCGTATACGCACCGCCTAAAAATAACTCCCGGCTGCCCGGCAGGCAGGAAAAATACTGTTTTGCCTGGGTCCACGTCAAATAGCCGTCGTCAGATTCCGCCTGAAATTTTTCCATCAAATCCAGCACCTGGTCGGGGGTTGACCTACTGCCTGCAGTATGCGCGGATACTGCAGCCGCCTGGGTATTATCCCGCGCGACATCGGTTGTCTCTGCGGGCGCCTGTGTCATCTGCCCCTGCCTGCAGTCTGCAAGGAGCCAGACCATATGGCCTGCATCCTCGATCCCGATATAGCTGTCCTGTTTTTTTTCATCCGTCAGCAAAAACTGATCTGCCGTCTTCTTGCACAGCCCAAACAAAAAAACGGCACCGATCAGAACCGCTGCCAGTTTCCCCAAAAGACGCCTGCGCGCCTGCTGTCTCTTCCTGCGTTCCCGAAACGACTCCCGTCTTTCCATTTGATTTTATCGCTCCCATGAAGTTTTCTTACAAAAGATAAAGAGACAACCCTTCCGGATCGTCTCTTTATCTTTTGTATCCCCCAAAATGCCGCCTCCCATCTTCTGACTCCTAGCCAAGGCCAGGTGGGTAACCGCAACCGGCGCTTCTGCCTTCCCCTGCGCAATGAGGGCCTGACATCTACCCGGCAATATAGGAATCCCGTTTAAAGTAAATGTAGGTTCAAAACAACAGGAGTTCTCGTACATTTCAGGTTGTTTTCATTATATCCAATTCATCCCGAAAATACAACAGGAATTTATATCCTCGGAGAACTTTCAGGTAATTTTCCCCTTGCGACCTGCATAAATACGGCATTCTGCAAAAGAATATTTTTCATTCGTGACGTTCCGCGTACCATTTCGCGTACCATTTAAATTACTTTTAGTCCGGCTTCGATATTCTCTAATTCCTTTGTCTTTTCATCATCGGTTACATGAACATAACGATCCATGGTCATACTGATATTTGCATGTCCAAGTATCATCTGAAGTGTTTTAGGACGCATACCGGATTCTATGCATCTGGTGGCAAATATATGTCTTAATATATGCATTGATATTTCTCTCATACCCGCCTTTTTACACAGCTTTCTTATGTTGATATCATAACTCTGGTTAGACCTTGGCGCCCCATTGGAATGTAAAAAAACCAAATCCGAATATTCAATAGAAATAACCTTCAGTGTTTTATTTTGTTCTTTCTGCTTCATTAATATAGAGACTGCTTCTTGGGTTAAGAGGAACTTCAAGGATACTGTTTGCTGTTTTAGGACCTCCCGTTAACCATGTTTTTGAGCGTGAATCATAACGCATGGTTCTTTTTACATGAATAATCTTATTATCCAAATCAATATCAGACCACCTTAACCCTATCAACTCTCCTGCCCTCAATCCTGTCTGGAGAGTAAAAGCATATTGGTTATAAGCGCTTGAGGATTTTGTAATTTCCAGAAAACATTGGTTCTTCCGCACTTTCGCGTATGCATATAGATTTATTTCGCTATACCTGGTATACTGAAGGCGTCAATAATTATGATTACGTACTTACATTGTTTACAGTATCGCAGAAACAGCCCTGCTGAATGGACTGAAGCCGTATGTATATCTTTCCTATGTATTAGACGAGCTTCGTAAAATGGGACCTTTTCCAAAGCCGGATGATCTAAATCGGCTTTTGCCATGGTCAGATGAATTACCGGAAGGATTTCGAATCAAAAAGAAGAAATAAAATGTGCCGCCCTGATGGGCGGCTTGTTTTGAAAATCAAGGTACGGATGATTACCTACTTACAAAATTTCAATATCCATATGCTTCTTTCCTGATAAATCTTTATAGCACTGGGGACAGGACAATGGACATTCTCTTGTCACTTCCATTTGAACAATTTTAGGCGTCGCGCTATACCCTTTCATTTTTAAAAATTCTATTTCATTTGATAATCTCATTTAATTAACCGCCTTCCTCCACAAAATCCTGTATCTGACTCTGCCACATCTCCCGGTACTTTCCTTCCACCTCCACCAACTGCTCATGGGTTCCTTCCTGCACCAGTTTTCCATGATCCATCACGAATATTTTGTCGCACTTAAGACAGCTAAATAGCCTGTGGGACACGAAGATTACGGTCTTTTGTCCCGTCAGCTTCCTGAAAAAATCGTATAATGCGATTTCCGACTTAGAGTCCAACGCGGCGCTAGGTTCATCCAGGATATAAGCCCCTCGCTGTGCAAACAGCGCCCGTGCCAGGGCGAGCTTTTGTTCCTCCCCGCCTGAGAGCTTTGCCCTCTCTGAAGAACCGTTCCAGCGCAGCGCCGTATGGATGCCGTCGGGGAGCCCTCCGATACATTCCCTCAGTTCCAGCCTTTCCAAGACCTCCCAAGCCCTATTTTCCTCCTCTTTTGATGATTCCGCCGAAACCGTAATGTTCTGCAAGACGGTAAACGGAAATATCGTGAAGTCCTGAAATACGGCGGCGAACTCATTTGACACCGTTTCCAGCGGCTTTTCATTTACTTTCACCACCCCCTCCAGCGGCGCGTATAAGCCAAGGAGAATCTTTAATAGCGTGGATTTGCCGCTTCCATTCTCACCTACGATCGCCACATGGGTGCCGGACGATATGCACAGCGTTACCTCTGATAACGCGGGCTTTTCTGCATTTTCATATTGATAAGATACGTTCTCACATCGAATTTCAACCGTCGCTTCCCCCGGCTGGGAGTTGCTCTCTTCCACGCTGTAGGTTTCCACAAACTGAACGTAATTTCCAAGAAAGCCTGTCTTAAATCGAACATCTGCGCCAGAATTGAGCAACAAAGATAGCGCTTGGGAAATCTGATTCACGATGCCGATATATTTTAAGAGATCGCCCACCGCCATCTTCTCCACAATGCAGCACAAACTGACCAGCAGATACGTCATACCCCATAAAAAGCCATCCACCACCGCATTAGCCACATTATACTTTCTGCTTGTGAACTCAATTTTTTTGAGGAACTTCAGGATCTCGTCGTGGCAACTACTTTCATGTTCGCAGATCAACCGCTCTAGTTGATAGGTGCGGACATCCTTTCCGATCGCCTTATCCGCACAGAGCTGGTAAAAAAAGTATTGCAGCTGATTATTATATGGAACCAGCTTCTGATAAAACTGTGAGGCCGCCTGAAAGGACTGCTTATTGTTCACCGTCCTGATGCAGGCGCCCAGCCCAATGCCAATCGCCAACAGGACAACGAAGACTCTGCCGCTCAGACTTTCCGCCCTTAAAATCAGTTCAAGGAAAAAGCCCACGGCGATCATGGCGCGCAAACTATTCACAGCGAGATCCCTGCAGCAAACTAAAAATGCATAAAAGCCGCCGCTATAATCCAAGCCGTCCATCGCCTGCTGGTAATTTTGTTGGAATTCGTGGGACTCCAATTTTTCGAGCTTTACGCCATAACATATCTGATTCAGCTTTTCCTTCATGTACAAATCCAGAGAAATTTTTCGCCTATTTTCATCGCTCTCCAAAAAGGCCTCTACGCATTTTACCACCAGAACACTGGCGCTCATCCAGCCCACGATTTTCAGCGCTCTTTTGTAATAATTTCCCGTGAGCGCATTGATCACCTCTGCGCTGAAGACGATCGTGATATAAGGCAGAATAATCTGCACGAGAGAACGGAGAACCCCACTGACGATCAACCAAGGGTCACTTTTCCAGATCATGGACATAATCTTTTTTCGCATATCGCCTTCGTTCTTTTTAATCTTCCTCATAATCCCCACTCCGATATCATTTTTACAGCTTTCAAATCAGGCCATAGCTTTTCTGCTGGGCGCAAAACAATTCATAATATAGCCCCTTCGCTTTCATCAGAGCTTCATGGGTTCCGCACTCCACCAATCTCCCATGGTCGATTAACAAGATCCGATCGCATATTTTAGTATTCAAGAGGCGATGTGAGATGAAAATACTCGTCCGATTCGAAAAAATTTCTTTATAATTCCTCACAAATCGTTCCTCCGCCAGCGGATCCATCGCGGAAGTGGGCTCATCCAAAATGAAAATAGCCGTGTTCTTATACAAAGCCCTTGCGATTGCTAGCTTCTGCTTTTCTCCGCCCGAAAAATCGATCCCCCGCTCATCAAAGGTCTTTCCGATCGAAGCAGCTGTTCCTCTTTCACCCAGATTGCGCTCGAAGCCTGCGGTTTTTAGCACCGTTTCTGCCCTCTTCCAAGTTTCCCCGTCCGAAGATCCCGTGATGTTTTCACCAATGGTGAAGTGCAGCAGATTGATATCCTGAAAAACGTTGGAAAACAAAGAAATGTACTCCTTACGGCTAAATTGCTCAATGTCGATGCCGTTATAAAAAATCTTTCCACCAGTCGGCTTTAACAGCCCGCACAGTAGCAGGGTAAGTGTCGTCTTTCCAGCGCCGTTTAATCCCACTAGCCCAATTTGTTCCCCCGCGTTGATACAAAACGAAATGTCTTTTAGCACATACTCCTGATCATTCCCATAGCGGTAACTGACGCCTTCAAACCGGATACTTTCAAAAGTATCCGGCACAGGCACCTCCCCATCCTCTCCACTTTCAGGGCTTTTTAATAGGCGCTTTAATTCCCGCAAAGATATCATATCCTTTGTAAAGGCGGCCAGATTCATAAAGACGCCCGCCAGATTGTCCGAAAAATTTATGACAATGCCGATCATGAAAACGAAATCGCCCAACCCTATTTTCGAAGCATACAATAAGTAGATCAAGTAAGCATAGCATCCGGCATCCCGAAGGAAGCCCAGAACGGAGCGTACGATACTCCCAGTTCGATATTTCCGCTGTATTTTCGCGAAGAGCACGGACTTCTCATCTCCCGCTCTCTTATACATCTCTCCGAAAAAAGCGGCGGCATGAAACATCCGGATATCCTTTGCCTGACCCGCCTGCCGCGCTCGCAATTCAACAGTCTTTAGCTGGTTGTCCAAGCGCTTTAACTCCGGCAGATGCTTTCCTTCAAAACTCTGGGCCGCTACAAGAAAACTGAAATCCATTACAGTCAGGGCTATGACATACAGCGGTATCCACCGATCCACAAAGGTCATTGAAGTCAGAAACAAGACAAAAAGCCCTACATTTGTAAGCAACTTAGAAATGTGCTCCATCGTGGCTTGCAGTCCATTTTCAATATCGTCCACAAACTGAACCGAAAATTTATAATCATCCTGAAACTGCTGCGATGACAGGATATCATAGGGCACCAACAACGCCTTTCGATCGATGAGGCGGAAAAAACAAAATCTGAATACCGCATAGGCATGATCCTTCATGCTATCACAAAAGCTGATGGCGGCCTGCAACAAAATAACGACAATTCCGCTTCCCATAAGAAACTGGATCAAAAGCACCGGTTCGTCCATGTTTTCTACAATCACCTTCGGGATAAATGCGATCAGGAACGGATAAAAAATTTTCAGCAGGCTGGCTGTGATCAACAGAATAAGCAAGTTTCTATTTTGCTTTATCATTGCTTGAGTTTCGTTCTTATGATTCAAAAATATCCCCCCTAATTCATCACATTTTTTTCAGTACGATAAAACTTTTCTAAAATAGAAGTTTTATAATTATCGTTAAATATATCTCTGCAAAAGTCACACGCGTCAACGTAATAATCAGCGATTTCAAATAGTTGCCTTTCTCTTATATCATTGGCAATTCCTCTAACTCCTTTTGTCAATATTTTCGAAAAGAACAAATTGTCCTTATATTTTTTAGTAAGCTCGCTTAATGATTGCTCTTTAATATTTCCAATGCTCAGAGACGGAATCATGCAAGGTCCACAACATGGATATGCAGTTCCATCATACATGATTGCAAGTATCCGATCAAACTTGCATCGAAGACCATCTATACCTATATGATAACATATAAACAGCTCACTTTGGCAGAAATTTTTGAAGATTGCCAGAATAAATTTAGCAACGACAAATACCAGTTCCTTTCGCTTCTCGATAATGCGATTAACCTTGATGAAATGGTTCCTGTTTCATTTGTGAACCATTTTCATGCCAGTACGGGAAGACCTCGCAAGCATCGGCTTTATCCAATGCTCAAAGCACTTCTGATTCAACGTATTTTCTCAATCCCGACTGACACTCTCCTGATCGTATTTCTGAAATATTCCCAGGAATTGCGGGATTTCTGCGGTTTTGATGTTGTTCCGGATGGCTCCAAGTTCACTCGTTTCAAACAGGACTTTTTATTGGACTTACAATCGATGTTCGATCGTCTCGTTGATCTGACCGAACCGATCTGCCAAAAACTTGATTTCTCACTCGCTTCCATGACAATCTTTGATACATCCGGCATTGAAGCCTGGGTTACTGAAAATAATCCGAAATACGCAAACCGCATTATCAAGCAGCTAAAGACTTTTAAGAAATCCCATAACCTTGAGGATTCCTATGACCCGTACAAAGCTGCTTACGGCTCTATGCCAACTCACGCTGCTTCCAATCAGGCCATCCAGCAGATGTACATCAAAGGGCATTCCTGCTATGCCTATAAATTCGGATCATTACAAATGGACTGGGCATTGTCCGCGACATCACTTTCTACAACAAGGAGTTCTTAAATGCGCATCCCGATATCGTTGTAGAAAAGAAATCGGATTCTCCCGATGAGGATAAATCTCTTGCAGATTCAAAGGCTCTGCTTCCGGTTTTAATTGACTTTTTCCGGAAACATCCGCTTATTGAACCGAAGGCTTTTCTTGGAGACGCAGCCTTTGACACCATCAAAATCTACAAATCCCTCTTTGAGGAAATCGGATTCCAGAAAGCTTTTATTCCTCTGAAAACAACGCTTTCCATCGAAGGGATTGACTATACTGTCAATGAAAATGGTATTCCCTTCTGTTCGCACGACCCAACCCTTCCGATGAGCGGGAAGGCAGTAAATCCCACTTGCGAAGCAAACTTCCCACCATGAAATTTGTATGTCCCAAAATGAAATGGAAATACAATCATACAGACAAGTCAAGCCGTCGCGTATGTCACTGCGATAATCCATGTACGACTTCTTCCTGTGGACGAATGATTTATATTTATCCAGAAAAGAATCTTCGTTCCTACCCTGGGGTAGAACGTGGCTCACAGGAATGGGAAGATACCTACAAAATCCGTGTAAATGTTGAAAATGCTATACTGTTCTGAATCACACACAGAGGTCGAATTGTCTTCTATGTAACCGGCTGTCTGGAAGAAGCCGGTATAATCTTCTCCGGAACAGCCCTTGATAAAGATGTGGCAGTAACGCTCGTCATCCTTATCCACAATATAAATTCTTTCTACAATAGTCTGGATCAAAGTGACCAGAACCTCCGGCTGCGCATCTTTTGCATACTCTGCAAAGGAGAACAGCCTTTCTTTTGTCATTTCCAAGTCACGGAGAGCAATCATATTGTTCTTTCTGCTTTCACCCAGTTTGGACAACTGCCGCTCCGTTTCTCTCAGTTCTTCAGCCAGATTCTGCAAATCCTCTTGGATAAATTGCTTGATACTACCGTCTGCTTCACGCAGATTTCTTGTCTGCGCTGCAATATCTGCTTTCAGCTTGTCACGTTTCTTTTTAATGAGGTTGTGTTCCTGTACCGTCTGTGACTGTTCCAAGACCTCCTCAATTTTAATTTCCAGAATATCCTTGAAACGCTCACTATTTTCGTCAGACAGGTCAGATAACTGCTGTACCACGAATTCATCCAGAAGAACGCCGTCTACTGCCTTGAAATTACATTCCTTTTTGCGATAACCGGGACAAACATATTTGAATCGAGGTTTTCCGTTCGTCCAACGGTCGGACTCGGAAACTACACTCAATCGTCTGCCGCAGTGAGGACAATGCACCAATCCCGCCAACAATGCGTTGGTCTTTCTGTGAGGGCGATTGTATTTCTCTGCAATAGCGTCCAAAAGCTCCTGTACTTCAACCCATTGTTCACTTGGGATAAATCCTTCATGTCTTCCTACCGCAATAATCCACTCGCTGATAGGCTTACTTTCAATGGTCTGAACATATTTCGGAGAGATAAATGTGCTATCACTACCTTCGAATTTTTCCTGATCGGTTTTATTGTAAGCTGACAGTCCGTGAGTTCCGTCAAACTCTGTCATATCGCCAAACACATTGCCGTCATGGTCGATGAAATAATCATAACTGCGTTTATCAGCAGTACAATAGATGGGATTTCTCAAAACCAGTCTTGTTGTTGATGCGTTGAATGCAGCACCGGAAGGAGTGCGGAATCCTTCTTTATTCATCTGCTTTGCAGTGCTCTGGATACTGCGAGTGGTTCGGAAAATTTCATACAAACGCTGAACCATACATTTTTCTTCTGGCAGACTTTCTAAGTAGCTGTAGGCTGATTTGCCCTTACCGCTTCCGGTTGTTACACGACGGACAGTAAATCCCATCGGCGTGTTGCCGCCGAGCCATCGACCATCCTTTGCAAGCTCCATCATATTATCCACGATTCGCTCCGTCAGCGTATCTCTTTCAAATTCCGCAATGACTGCAAATATCTGAATAAAGATTTTATATAGTCCGCTGGCGGTATTGATACCATTGGAGCAAATCAGCAGGTCAACATGGTACATTTCCAGAAAATCCATCAAACGGATTAAATCTGCTGTTTTTCTGCCAACACGATCCAGCTTGTAACATACGATTGCTTTGATTTTTCCATCCTGCACATCATGCAACATTCTTTGAAAATCCGGTCTGTCTGAAAAATATCCGCTGAATCCTTTATCTTCATATTGCAAGAATTCATACTCTTCATCCAGGCCCAATTCCTTTTTAGCGTAATCCGCACATTGTTTGAACTGAACACCGATGCTATCACCCTTGTTGGTGATGCGGGATTTACGGGCATATATTGCAACACCACGATCATCTTTTTCAATTTTTCTCTGTTTCTTCATGGGTGGTCACCTCCGCTCATATCATACCGCCATCCCGGTTATTCTATCAAGTTTGTGGCCGCTGCCACGAATCCATTCCAGAAACACATACAAGGTTTCTGCATCAAAACTTCTGATTTCCTGTGCGATAAACTCTGCTCGTTTCTGCTGAAATGCTTCCATAGTTTCTTTGATATTTTTGTCCTCGGTGAATTACTGCGATCAAATAGTTTCCTCCGTTTCTGTCTGTGGTTCCGACTTAGGACCAACTTGGTCCTAAATCAGATAAATAAAAAAGCTGCCACACGGATGCAGCAATAACAGACACAAGAAGATTCTGTATCTGACTTGATGCTTCCATGTAACAGCTCCGACAGTTCGGACTGACTAAAAATATGTTTGTATAAATATGAGGCTTGCCCATCAATAAAATCTCGTATGAAGCAGTATTTAATTTTCAACTGTAACTATCATAACATGAAATGTCGAAACACGCAATCATGTCAAGTCCTGCCAAAGAACTTATTCCCAAGTTGAGAACAAGCAACTAATAACAGATTTTCATTTTCAGCAAGTTGCAGCAAGGATATTTTTGATTTTCTAATTAAATTTTGAGTGTACTTCTGGACAATTTGTCCAGAAGTTACAGTCATAAAAACGTTCAAAATGAACGGGTAGCCATCATCGAATGATGATGTTCAAAGGGGATTGGGGATGCTTCCCCAACAAGCAATTTGCGAAGATTAGCCCAGAGGGAAAATCGAGAAAATGAGTGAATCTGTACAGGTTTACACTGCTTGCCAATTTGTGATGCTCATAAAATATGGGCAAAATTATTCCCAAGTTGGGAATAAAAACTGATAGACCTCCGCCCAAATGGGGCGTAAGTTCCGAATCCGACTTCTGCCCAATTAGAGCAGAAGTCAATCCGCACTTGTTCCCAACTTGGGCACAAGTTATATTGTGCGAAGAAAACTGGCAAGCAGGGCAAAGTTATAGCACTTTGCTCATTTTTGCATTTTCTCCTTCGGCTCAATTTGCAAAATGACTCGCCAGGGAAACCTCCCTGATACCCTTTGAACAATATCTGCGATATTGGCTACACGATTTTATAATCGTTTTGCAGGGGAGATTTTGTGCAAAATCGAACCCCCGAACATATATTAATACCGCCCGTCAGTTATCGGATCGACGGGCGGTATTATAAAGTCATGCGTAAATAGCTACAGGAATGACGATCACAGCAGGACCAGAAATCTGAGTCTTTAATTCTGGGAGATTAAATTGCTTTGTATCTTCATTCTGGAATCCAGAAAACAATTCTGCCATCATATCAATCGGGAGAATAGATAAAGTAGTCTTTCTCAAAAGATCAATATTTTCTGTTTCATCCTTGCAAATTGCAATTACTTTTCCAAGGACTTTGAAGTGTCCACCGAGAATTTCAGAAATATTATCGTTTGACAAATACTGTTCCTGGGCGGACAAGACAACTGTACCATTGGTATCAGATAAAATGAAGTCTATTGTGCCACTGTGCTTAAGCTCATCAGCAAAGGAACGGATCTGTTTAACAGTTTCATTTTCTTGCTGCTTTTGAGCTTTTGCCTGTGTCTTTCCTCCTAACTGAGGCTTTTCGGCGAAAATATCAGCCATTCGGAATAAATCAACAAAAATATCCATATAGTTAATCAACGGATTCTTTTGCAGTTCTCCCTCCACTTCAATAAAATCACCAATTTTCATATTTGCAACATCAAATCCAGACTTCAGGATTTTTTCATCAACAAGAAAAGTCCGGAACTTAGACAGTAACGAAACATTAGTATGCACTTTTTCCTTGGCGACACTCTCATTTTCTCCGCTGTTTCCAGAATGAGACAGCTCACCTTTCAGATCAATTTTGAGCAACTTGCTTAAGATTGTTGCAGATGTAGAAGCCCCTATTTCAAGCTGTTGAGAATTGCTGTTCTCTTTGTGTTCAGTATAGCTTACTTGACTTACCGTAGAAAAACCATCTTCAATAATGGCAAGCATATCCAGAACTATTTTTTCGTTAATGTATACTGGAACCATCAATTGGTCTGCTTTCATGCTTGTTCCCTCCTTTTAATTCGAATTTAGGATAGGTCAAATTATTGAGAAATACAATCCTCAACAATTTGATCAATTTGTTGTTGTATATCAGAAATACCAGCCTTCAGTTTTTCTTGTTTGTTGATTTCAGCGTGTATTTCAGCAACAATTCGTTCTTGCTCATAAACTGGAATGTCAATAAGCGGAAACTCTCGAACAACAATCGGAAAAATGTTGGTATTATTACCAAGCCCCTTCTTGTATATTTCAATTAAATACTGAAAATAGGTTGTCCTGAAATAATAGTAGGCAAATTCTGGATTGTAATCTTTTAACCTAATTCGCATTGTAAAGTCCACAAAGATTCCTTTAAGATCCTCGTCCTCAATAAGCGCCACTTTTCCAATAGTACATTCACCTGAGCGTGCCAAAATAATATCATCCTTTTTTACGGTTTTTGCAGACTTGGATTCTGAATAAACATCGGAGACAATATTTGCACTATCGAAGTCAAATTTCCAACTTTTTATTGTAGCCATTGAAATGTATCGATAATTCCCGTCCTCGTCATAATCGCTTGGCGAGACACTGGCACCCAGGATAATTGGCTCCGATAAAAAGTGCTTGATTCTTTTCGTTGTTGTTCTCTTCAACTCGTCCATTACATAAGCTCCGGAATTTCGGTGGAACTTTGCGCTGAATCGCAAATCGGTGTTGTTTGAAAAAATCGAAGGCTTTACCCAATAGTTCTTTTCGTTACATCGGGCGCTAAAGCCATCATAAAACCAACCAAATTCTCTTGAAAAAGTCGCATCAATAACGGAAGTGTCACTTTTTATTCCTGATTGCAAAGCGAGTATTTTTTCCTCTAAAGTTTGTATGGTATTTAAAATTTTGTTTTGCTGCTCCATGCTAACAAGTGGTATTTTTATATATTTTACATCACTCCCATAAAAATAAAGGATCGAGACATTTCTTCGTCGCCCTTAATTTCGTTGATAATTTGACCTTGGAGTATGCCCTGGTATTCGATTTTATTTTTATCTAAGTCCATCTTTGTGACAATCTTTTGCGGTTGATTGTCTATATATTTTTTAATAAGGGTACGATCCATTTTATGTCCTCCGTTAAATTAAATAAATATGCACATTCTATCATTTGCGAAACAATTCATCCAACGTTTTTCCATCATTGTTTTTCCATTCAATCCAACCATTTGTGCTACCACCAAGAACGAACATAGCAGCAGAACTTGGAGAGGTAAAAGAAACAGATACGTTTAATTTATGTTTACTACTAACACAGACAATATCTTCATTATGAATTGCCGTCTGTCGCTGTTTTTCAACATTGTCAGAGTGGCATCTACGGCTCATATCAACTTCAGAACCTTCAAGAACTTCAAATTTCTCTCCATCATAAACGCCGAATGCTTTAATGCCATTTCTGGTGGTATGCAGAATATTTGTTTCGTTCAACGTTATTTTTGAATTCTCCATCTTATAGCCTTGCGTAGCCATGATGAATTTGATTTCTTCGTAGACTTCTTCGATGAGTGGTAGATCATATTCGTCAATCTCATACTTTGGATTAACGGTATTTTCCACCTTATACCGCTTGGATTCTGTAGCCTTGTTGATGGCATAAGCTTCAAGACCACTAATCATATCCAAGGAGAAGGTTTTGCTGTCAGCCAAGAACATAATTGCCTTATTCCAGAAATCCTTAGAGCGATTATGATCCTCCAGTCTGCTGACACCGTTTCTTGTTTGCCCCACATATATTTGAGCAATCTTGTTATCGTCATTTTCGCTGATTAGGTAGTAAATACCGGGACGATTAATTCCGGTTAATTTTTTAGCTTCTGAAAGTAGCGGGCGAGGAATGACATAAGTGGTCATGGTAGATAAATGGCGGCGAATGGAGCGGATACCATCTGGTTGACCATTGTGGTATATAATTTCAAGTTTTTTACTAATAGCCATATCTGTATTCTCCATACTTCTATTACTGTGCGTTGCGCTGTTCCAATGCCAACCCAATCAATCGATCCGCCTGATCTGCCATGAACAGCGGGATATTCAGCACATCATCGTCCAGTTTCAGATTGTCCAATGAGAAACGGATGCGAAGCTTGACCTTATCAGGGAACAGTTCCTTGAACTTCTTCATACTCTTGCTAGTTGTGTTGGCTTCGGATTTGACCTCCACGGGGAAGATGTCGTTCTCCCGCTGAATGAGGAAATCCACTTCGTAAGGCGGGTTGTTCTGGCTCCAATAACGGGGCATGACTTCAAACTGAGTAATTAAAGTCTGCAACACAAAGTTTTCGGTTAATGCGCCTTTGAATTCAGTAAATAGGCGGTTCCCTTCGCCAAAGGCAGTGGGAGCCAACTGTGCCAGACGGCGGAGCAGTCCCACATCTACCAAATAAATCTTGAAAGCAGACAAGTCATCGTAAGCTGCAATCGGCAGGCCGGGAGCGGAACTGCGATAGACCTTATGCACCAGACGGGCATCCACCAGCCATTGCAAAGCATCCTCGTACTCACGGGCTCGTGCGCCTTCCTTGACCACCTTATAGATAAACTTCTTGTTCTCCCTTGCCAGTTGAGAAGGAACAGACTTCCAAATCATTGAGATTTTTGGAAACTCGCTGAGATTAGGATGCTTGGCAAAGTCACGTTCATAGGCCCCGATGATTCCGGACAGAGCTTCCTGCATAGCGGAAACATCTCGTGCCTCCGTCCACATCAATACCGACTCCGGCATACCACCGGTGACATAGTACATCTTCAGCTTCTCATACAGCGGATTAAAGAAGGCGTCAGGGATGGGTTCAAGGGTATCCACCTGTTCCAGATACTGCGCCAGATTTTCATCACCGTTGGCAAGTAGAAACTCAGCGAAGGTCATTGGGTCAATCTGCATGAAGTTGACCTTGCCTACCGGAAAAGATGAGGACTTCGCCAGAGCTATACCCAGCAGAGAACCGGCGCAGGCAACATGGTACTGCGGTGCGTTCTCGCAGAAATATTTCATGGAGTTGATGACTTTCGGGCAGTCCTGTACCTCGTCAAAGATGATGAGGGTCTTTTCTGGCAATATCTTTTGACCGCTTGCCAGCATAAGGTTTTGTAGAATCCGGTCCACATCCTTGGTTGTTTCAAAAAATTGTTTATATTCTTCGTTTTCGTCGAAGTTAAAGTAGGCTGTATTTTCATAACAGCGTCTGCCGAACTCTTTCAGAATCCAAGTCTTACCCACCTGACGTACGCCCTTCAAGATTAAAGGCTTGCGGTAGGGAGAATTCTTCCAATCCAGCAACTTTTTTAAGATAAACCGTTCCATAGAATCACTCCTCACATTTTTATTGGAGTTTTATGCTTTATAATCACACTTTTATTATATGCGAAATCTATGAAAATTACAACCGAAATCACAAAATCATTAAAATTTAATGCTTATCAATCACACTTTTATATGAGATAGCGAAAAATTTTTCTACAATAAAGGCAGACCACAGCCTCAACATTAGTTATATTACATCTTATCATTCCTGTTCCATTCCGGATAGGATAAAATCAGTATCACTATAATCAGTATAGTTATTATCAGTATTATTACATTGTGCTTTTGACAGTTCTTGAATTGTCAAAAGCACAATTCTGAGACTTCCATAAACACAATTCAAGAATTGTCCCATCAAAGAAATAAGGCTGACCTGTTACAGTCAGCCCTAAGTAAAAACTTTATTTCTATTAGCAGAAAATCAGTTCTGCATTAACCATTTCCTCTGCCTGCGCTTTCAGGCTACTCATGTGATGTACCCATGCAAGCTGCTGAGTTTCCTTATCCGGAGCCGGATTTTTCTCCAGAAGTTCAGTCATAATCTGTTCCACTCTACGGTGAGCTGTTTCGTCGATTTCCCATAAGTGCGGGAATAAGGTCTCTGTCGGAATCATGTCATCCAAGAGTATTGGATTGTTTTCTGCAAGAAAAGCTCTGCGCATCCTGCCGTACTTCCCAAGTAATTTATCGCTTGTGTGACTCAACTGAATGTCAGGGATAAGATAATCACCGCAACGGGTATAAGTCAAAGTCTGTGCCATAGTCACTCCTCCAATCATTTTTTCTTTCTAATGGATGCTCCCCTAAAAGTGAAGTTTGTAGACTGATTGTTTCAAGCGCAGCATATATCTTCTGATAAACCTTTCGTGACGGTCTGCGATTGCCTTCTTCGATTTTATAATAGTAGCTTGGTACAATCCCTATCCATTCTGCAAAAGTCTTCTGTGACAGCCCCAGAGCCGTTCTAACGCTTTTTAGCGCTTCGGTATAGGGTGTGGCAAGGAAACGAGTGAAATCATCATAGAGCAAAGATGCTTCGATTTTCAAAACATCTGCCAGTTTGACAGCTACATCATAAGGGATGGGATGCTTTCCGTTTTCATACATCACAATAGTCGCTGGCACAATATTCAGCTTTTCTGCCAACTGCCTTGTTGTCATCTGCTTTCTCTGACGATAGTATCTGAGATTATCACCCGGTAGGTTGGTCTTTGGCTTTTTTTCGAAAGGTATCGTCAAATGGAGCAGTAGCTTGCCCTGATGAAATTCACACAGCGACGTGTGATTGAAAATACCATTGCAAAGTCAATCAACCATTTCAAGGATAGTTTCTGCATTGCAAGTCGTAAAACTCAGAATGAGAAAACGCTTCATGCGAATTTACTTCGTAAGCGTCAAATAAGAAGGTGTATCGAAATCTCTGGATATTGCCTGTAAACTATTGATTAGAGTTTTGGAAGTTGACTCTAAAAACTCTAAATCTAATCCAAGGAGCAGGCTTATGGATCTTTCTTCTTTGACCCCAGACAAACAGGTGAAACTTCAATACTGGCTGGATGTGATACGGCAATGCAGGGCTTCTGGACTGACAAATCAGCTCTGGTGTGAACAGCACGATATCCCTTTAAAAAGTTATTATTACTGGCTTTCCAAAATTCGAAAGCTTGCCCTGGAAGAACTGCCCCGCAAGAAAAACGGCATCCACATGTGTACAGACCAACAGTCAGCTGCTTTAACGGAATCCTCGGCTGAGTTTGCGGAGCTTTCACTTCCGGACAGAAGCATTTCCCGTTCCACTCCTGCAGCCATACTTCATATCGGATCCATAACAGTGGAATTTTATGAATGCACATCTGCCCAGATGCTGGATAACATTTTGAAAGCCGTGCAGTCATGTTAGGAGATCTTTCCCATGTGGAGAAAATTTATATCCGATGCGGCTTATACACCGATATGCGGAAGCAGCTCAATGGCTTACTTGATATCATCCAGTACAACTTCAAACTGGATCCCTACAGCAATTCCTTATTCCTGTTCTGTGGAAAGCGGGCTGACCGGATCAAAGCGGTCCATTACGAGGGAGACGGTTTCTACCTTTTATACAAACGGTACGAAAACGGACGTCTCCAATGGTCGCGGACCGGCGAATGGCTTTTTCTAATGGACTGAAATTGTCTGTTTCTGCTGGTCTTAGGCTGGCTGTTTCAAGCGGACTCTAACAGAATCCTGCTTTGCAGGATTCCCACCGCGTTTTCAATCTGGATTGCGAACTTGTTTCGCAATTACCTATTGAAATAATCTACTGGTATCTCAATAAATATGGCAAAACAGAGTCGCCGCCACCCCTTCAAGGGGTGGCTCGGCTCGCTGGGTATAACCCCTTGAC
>ERZ1106915.370-NODE-370-length-69538-cov-9.469582_pt1 | contig 69538 bp, 59 predicted proteins | sample MGYA00403653_ERZ1106915 | MGnify/ENA primary metagenome ERZ1106915 (study PRJEB35170, sample SAMEA104062404) | human gut metagenome | biome: human gut; feature: human-associated habitat; material: faeces | place: Denmark | collected 2012-06-06 ...
GAGGTCTATACTCATGGAAAACCTCCCATTTCCCGATGTCCAAGAAATGGGAGGCGGTTCACAGGCACCTTTGTGGTGGTTTTGGCCTATGCGTTAACGCTATAACGCCGCGGCGATTGCTTCGGTCACAAACTTATTGAGTGACTCGCCTTTCTTTGCCGCCGCCAGAGCCGCTTGCTTGTGGAGCTCAGAGCCCGTTCTCACGTTGAACGAGCCTTTAAAAGCCCGCTCGGGTTCCTTGCCCTTCTCGGCGCAAAACGCAAGGTAATCGTCGACGGCGTCGTGGAAGCATTGCTCCACTTCGTCAGCCGTGGAGCCTTCAAATACGATCGCGTCCCTAATGCCGGCGACCATACCTGTTAGCACATGCTGTTCGGCATCGAACTCGACTGGGGCGAAATAACCCTTGTATGCCAAAACGTTACTCATGACTACCTCCGACAGTTTGCAGGAATCGAACGATGTTTCGAATGGTCCCCGCTGTCAATTCGTCAGATGGATGAGGCACGTGCATCACGAACATCCTGCCATCTGATGGCCTGTAGAAGCGAACGCGTGATCCGGATGTCTTGCCTTTGCTGTCCATTTCAAAGCCGTATGAAGCCATGACTTTTAAAAAATCGATATACCGATACGTTGAAGGGCAGCTAAACAGTTGGGCGATGAGTTTATCGGTCCGAGTCATCCCGCCTCACATTCTGCAACTATATCCTAGTTGCAATTTAAGTCCGATGCAAGCACCCTTACTATAGAACATGTGTACGCATAGAACAAGTGTTCGAACCAACACAAAGGCACTTGTGAACTGCGCCCCTTTGCGGTTGTTTGGGCTGAATGTTGCGCAACAAGGGCTGCATTTTTGGGTTTACCTTCATGGTGGAAGGAATGAACCGAAAGGAGCCCGCCATGTTTTGTCGCTCGTGTGGCACGCCGCTTGTCGACGACGCCCTCTTTTGCCCCGTCTGCGGTGCGCCCGTAGCACCCGACCAGGTCGCGGCCACGCAGCAACCCCAGCCTGCCGCGCCCGCTTCTGGGCAATACGTGCCCGTGCAGCGGCCCGCGCGGCGCAAGCGTTCCAAGAAGCCCCTCATCGCCCTTGCCGCGGTGCTTGCCGTGGCGGCGGGCGTCGGCGGAGGAGCGCTGTTCTACTTCACCCAGATCGCGACCACCCCAATCGATGAGAAAACCTTTCCGGACAGCGGCATGCGTGCGCTTGTGTCGACCAAGTACGACACTAACGGTGACGGCCGCATCTCACGCGACGAGGCCAAGGCGGTGACGTCGGTCGAGCTGGACGGCATCGCATCGACGCAGGGCCTGGGCAAGGTGTTCCCCAACGTTGCCAGTGTGGAATATGGCGGGGACAAACTCGTCAACCTGGACCTTTCGGGTTGCGGTGACCTTAAGACCGTCGAGCTTAACTCGGCGAGCAACGTCACCGTCGTTAACCTGGACGGTTGCGACAACATCGAGAAGCTCGACCTCAAAAATGCCGAAAACCTTAAAAGCGTCGATCTTTCGGGCAAAAAGAAGCTTGCCACGCTGGCGCTGCCGCAGGATACGAAGGTTAGCGGCATTAAAGACACACAGCTCGACGAGCTGTGGCTGCCGATGTCCTACGAGGGTACCGATAAATCGGACCAGTATGGCGATATCTACGAGATCGAGCGTGACGAGAACGGTTACGTTACGGGTTTCACGTCTGCCGTCAAGCAAGGTGGCGGCGTAAGCTACAGCGTTGAACATGACGAGACGCATCGTATCTCTGAGATTGAGGAAGATCTGGCGGGCGGTTACGTGAACGTCAGCACGTTTACGTACGACGCCGACGGTAACGTCACGCGCATCGACTGCGATGCCGACATGAGCGATTCGTCGAGCACCACGACGTTTACCTACGACGCGGACGGAAACCTGATCAACAAGACGACCCATGCGGGTTACGGCGAGAGTACGAGCACATATGTCTACCAGGACGGCAACATGGTGACCGACACCGATACCAGCCCGGGCAATCCTCGGACGGTCGTGTATTCGTACGGATACGACAAGGATCGCGTGACGTCCTTTACGTTGGACTGTCAGGGCGACACCGTGGGCACCAGGTGGACGATCACCGCTGGCTACGAGTATGACAAGGACGGCAACATTTCGCGTATCTCGCCTGTGGCATATGACTCGCACGGCAACGATTACGGCTCGCTGAACTCGTATGCCGCGGTGGATTATTCGTACAGCGACGGAAAGCTCGACAGGATCGATTCCGAGCGCGGCGGCTATGCGGAGTTCTATTACGACGAGCACGGCAACCTGACGTCGGTCGACGAGTATGCCGGCCGCGGTTCGGATGCCGAGTTTGAGTTTGAGCACGAGGTCGAGTACCAGCGCTACTTCTGCAACAAGCACGAGAAGAATAAGCCGGAGGAGTGGATTCGTCTGGATGCAGAGTACGACGTCGATCAGGGTAGCTGGAGCAATGACTCCGATTATGGTCGTGAGTGCTTTGCAACCATGTACAAGCTCGATCCGCTGGCGGCCAGGCTGAACCCGTTTATCAAGTAACGGCTCGCCCGAAAACCACCACAAAGGGGACAGACGCCTTTGGGTGGTTTTTGCTGAAGGGCGGGTGTCTGCGGCGGTTTGTCTCGATCTGTAACAGTAACTCGGCAAAAATGGGCCTAGCTGTTACAGATCGAGACAAAGAGCTGGCGACATTCAGAATTATCTCGATCTGTAACATCTGGAGCCAATATTGCCGCCCTGGCGTTACAGATCGAGACAAACCGGCAGACTGCGGCAAAAGAAAAAGGTAGATTTTCGGGCATGTCCCAAAAATCTACCTTTGTGCGTTAGCCCAGCAGGTCGACTACGTTAAAGCCGGCGTTGCTCTTGGCGATGACGTCTCGGCCGCCAAAGACGCAGGTCGGCGACTCGGCTGCGATGCGCGTCACGTCGGCGCCGAGCGAGCGCAGCTCACCGGGCGTGGCGGCGAGCATCTGGGCGCGACGCTCCTCGCGCGCGTGCGGATCGAGTCCGGCCAGGTAGGTCGTGTTGCGGCGCTTGGTGAGCGCGTACGGCTTCACCGGCGCGTCCATGCCGCTCACGCAGCTCACGATAAAGCCCTCAAAGGCGGCCTCATCGGGCTCAAAGCTGCCGAGCCATTCGCCTGCGCGCGCCACGCGCTCAATCGAGGGGTCGATTGCCGGGTCACGGTAGGTGTAGAACGCCGTCTGACGCTCGCCTGCCGCGCGGAATCCGCAGCCGTACGCACCGCCCTTCACGCGGATCTCGTTCCACAGGTAATCGTAGGAGAGCGCGTTGGCGGCAACCGCCCAGGCGCCCGTCACGTCGATACCCAGGCGGCGCGGGTCGCACGCGCTTGCGGCAAAGCAGATGTCGCTGGGGATAACGAAAGCCTCGTGACGGTCGCGCGGCGTCGGCACCACGAGTGCGTTGCGGCCGGCATCGGCGCCGCCGCCCGCGCCAAGCCCCAGGCTACCCGCGGCGGCCCAGTACGCGTTAAAGTCATCGTCGCTGCCGGTAAAGCTCGCCATGCAGCCATCGGCCACAAAGATGCGGTCTGCCAGCTCGGCAAGCTTGGCGCGCAGGCCGTCCAGTCGCTCGTCAAAGTGCTCGAGCAGATCGCGCAGGAACAGGTAGAAGTCCACGCCCGAGAGCTGCTCACGCACCACGGCCGAAGGCGAGCTGTAACTCATCGCGCGACCCAGCGCCGCCGAGTGGCCGTTGTTGATAAAGCCCTGCTCAAGCCCAATGCGAATCTGCGTGAGCACGTCGCGCACGCGGTCGGCGTCGGCATCGAGCAACAGCGTGCTCGACCACACCTCGCGCGGCAGGCTCGCCAGCGCGTCGATCTTTTCGGACAGGGCGCCGGCGCTCACCAGCAGGTAGGGGCGCACGCCGTCCACGTCGGGCTGCGTCATGACCTCGGTCGTAAAGCTCAAAAAGCCCAGCTTGCCGGCGATAAGGTTGTCGAGTTCCTCGGCCGAATGCTCGCGCGTGGGCAGCTGCTTGAGTAGGCGGCAGAGCAGCGTCACATAGGGCAGGTCCTCAAACGTGACGCAGCTCAGGTCGAAGTACTGCATGGCGTAGGCCAGACGGTTGGTGGGGATGCCGTGGCGCAGGCAGGGGATGGGTGCGGTGGTATCTACGACCAACGGCGGCTCGGGGCGCGCCTCGCCAATGTCGGACACGCGCAGGCGCGGCAGCGTGACCTTGTCTTCGGGCGTGTCCTCGGCCTCCTGTGCGGCACGCAGCGCGGCCGTGCGCTCGACCACATCGGCCAGCTCGGCATCGGTCATGGCGTCGCGCTTGGCTGCCAGCTCGGCGCCCTCGGCGCCCTCCGAACCCTCAGCGGCGTCCACCGGCACCAGCTCGACCAGCGCCATGTGGTCGTTCTGCAGCACCAGCTCGCGCAGCAGGTCCTCAAAGTAGCTACCGTCCAGCTCGCCACGCAGCTCCTCGTACACCGGGCCGTACTTGAGTGCCAGCGTCGCGGCGTCGTCATCGTAGAGCCAGGTGCTCAGCGCGTCGCACGCAATGGCCACGCCGTCGGCGATACCGTAGTCGCGCTGGCGCAGGTCGTACTCGTTGCTGCTGATGATGGCCTCCAAGCGCTCGCGCGGAACGCCGTGCTCGCACAGGTCGCGGCAGGCGTCCTGGAACACGCGACGCAGCTCGCGCGCTACGCCGGGCTGCGCGTTTTGCAGCATGATGAGCTCGTAGGGCTGCAGGCTCTCGGCCGCGGTGTAGCTCACCACGTTGCCGCCCAGGCCGGCGGCTAGAATGGCCTTCTTAACCGGTGCTTCGTTGGAACCCAGCAGCGCCTCGAACAGGATATCCGCCGCAATCGTGCGCTTGCGGTCGAGCGCGCTGCCCAGCACTAGGCCCAGGCCCACCAGGGCGTTCTCGGGCGTGGTGGCCATCTCGACGCGCTTATACTCGCAGGTCACAGGCGCCTGCACGTCCAGCGGATTGGGCGCCAGCGCGGACGGGTCCTCGCCGGCGGCAACGGCTGCGTCCATGCGGCGGCTCGCGGCACTCGACTGCGACAGATAGCGCTCGTCCAAAAAGGCCAGCGCGCGGTCCACGTCCAGGTCGCCGTAGAGCGTGATGTAGGAGTTGCCAGGATTGTAGTGGCGTGCGTGCGTATCCAGGAACTGCTCGTAGGTGAGCGCGGGAATCGCGCGCGGGTCGCCGCCGCTCTCGTGCGCATAGGCGGTGTCGGGATAGAGCACGGCGTTGACGGCGTCGTCCAGCACGCTCATGGGGTCGGACAGCGCGCCCTTCATCTCGTTGAACACCACGCCGTTATAGCGCAGCGTGCCCTCGCGCAGGCTCGCGGAGCTGTCGCCGCCCTCGCCCTCGACGCTCTCCGGTAGGTCCAGCTCGTAGTGCCAGCCCTCCTGCTCAAAAATGGTGGGCTTGGTGTAGATGGCCGGGTTGAACACCGCGTCCAGGTACACGTCCATCAGGTTGTACAGATCCTGCTCGTTGGTGGTGGCGACGGGGTAGATGGTCTTGTCGGGGTAGGTCATGGCGTTGAGGAACGTCTGCATGGAGCTCTTGATCAGGTCGACAAACGGCTCCTTGACGGGAAACTTGGCCGATCCGCACAGCACCGAGTGCTCAAGAATATGGAACACGCCGGTGGAATCGGCCGGCGGCGTCTTAAAGCCAATGGCAAAGGCCTTGTTCTCGTCGTCGCACGCCAGGTACAGCAGGCGAGCGCCCGAGGCAGTGTGTCGCAGCACGTAAGCGTCCGAGTCGAGCTCGGGCACGGTCTCGCGGCGCTCGACGGCAAAGCCGTGGCAGGTGGTGCCGGGCACCAGCAGCGCGGCGGCAGCGGCGCGCGGGTCGGTTGAGGTGGTGGGCATATGCAGTCTCCTTTGACGCCCCAGCGGGGGCGAATCGAGTCGAATCCTCGAGAGTATACCCATATGGGGCCTTCGACCAATCTGCCGCACGAGCGTGGATTTTCGGACAAACGAGCGTGGAAATTCGGACGCCCGCCAAATGACAGTGGATTTTCGGACGAAATCGGCCGTCAAAAGCTCAAAAACCGTCCAAATATCCACGCTCGTGCGTCAACTACGTGTCTCTCACCTCACATTCATTTCTACGACGAGGGATGACTGAGAGACAGACAGAAGATAAAAATCAATCGGCTTATCGGATGCATATACCGCCATCAGATTGAAGCTGTATGCGGAAATGGATGGACTCTACACCGCTTACGCAAAATAACCCCTCGTTTGCTGAAACATTATAGGAAATGGCGTGGAGTGCTAAAAAGTTCTAATACAATATAAGTCATTTATCTATAAGCTGCTGATTCCTTGTAAAGGTATGGTTGATATGGTTGAGGCAAATAGCGTTATCCCCCTGTACAAACAGATTGTTCGTGCGCTTTCTGATTCAATCGCCAACGGCACGTACCGCCCGGGAGATAAGCTTCCGACCGAGGCGGAGCTGATCGAGCAATTTGGCGTGAGCCGAATAACGGTTCGCTCCGCAATTAAAGAAATGGAAGATGCTGGGCTTGTTGAGAGGGCCCGCGGCAAGGGCACGTTCGTTTCGTCGGACACGCAGGTGTATGCCGCGGACGACCGTGAGAGCTTTACCCATTCGTGCCAGCTTGCGGGCAAACAGGCGTCTACCAGGGTTCTCGAAATGGGCTGGGACTTCCCAAGTCTGCGAGACGCGAAGTTCCTGGGCGTAGACGATACCCAAAAGGTATTGCGTAGCCGTCGTCTGCGCCTTGTGGATGGCAAGCCCACGATGCTGGAAACCAATAGCTATTCCGCTGCGCTTTCTTTTTTGGAGCATGAGTCCCTCGATGATTCGCTGATGGCGGTACTCGATCGCCAGGGGATCAAGATGGGTCCCAACACGCGTACGCTCGAGGTCTGCTATGCGAGCGAGCTCGAGGCGGCATACCTTAACGTGGAGCTGGACTCTTCGCTGCTTCTGTTTGTCGATAGACGTTATGCCCCAAGTGGCGAGCCGCTTTTCATCTCCCGTCAGGTGTACTGCACCGAGCGACTGAAGTTCTATTTGTAAATTAGAGATAGATTGGTCGATTTACCGACCAATTGTTACCGTTCGCGGATTTGGAAAATAGACACACCACGTAGAGTAGATTGCTAATATACTTTGTTATGACAATATAGTACGTCCTATTGGTATTGGAGAACTATGAATAAGATATTGCTAGCGAGTCATGGTTATCTCGCCCAAGGCATGAAAAGCTCTCTGGAGATTCTGATGGGCGCCAACGACCGAATCGAGTGCCTGTGCGCCTATGTCGATGACGATTCAAGGGACGTCGCGGCGTTGATTGATGCATGGATGGAGACGAGGGACCCTGCCGACTCTTGGTTTGTCGTGACTGACATCTTTGGCGGCTCTGTAAACAACGAATTCATTCAGAGGCAGACTGCCGGATCGTTTACGTTGATCGCCGGAATGAACTTGCCGCTGCTGGTGGAAATGGTTACACAGCTGGACTCTCTGGATGCGGACAAGGCCAAAGCCGCGGTCGAGGGATCGCGTTCGTTTATTCAGCTTTGCGAGGCGGCGGACATGCTTGCCGGCGCCGAGGAAGAAGATTTCTAGTTAGTTCTGGTTCGAGCCCTAGCTAGGGGTCGCACCTGTCATTCCCTTTATCACGTGCGGAGATGATAACGATGATTAAGCTTACGAGAGTTGATTACCGACTGATTCACGGCCAAGTTGCCATGTCCTGGACTCACGCTTTGGATGTAGATTGCATTCTGCTCGCCAGCGATGCTGTGGCAAAAGACGACATGAGGAAGGCGGCCTTGAGGCTCGCCCGCCCCAGCGGCGTTAAACTCGTCATCAAGGATGTTGACGCTGCTATCGAGGCGCTCAACAGCGGCGTTACCGACAAGTATTCGCTGTTTATCATCGCTGAGACGATTGAAGATGTCTATCGTCTCGCTAAGGGTTGCAAAGACATCAAAGAGATCAATCTGGGTGGAACCCGAAAGACCCCCGAGACCACGCTTCATCCGACCCCTGCAATCTTCGCGACCGAGAAAGATGCCGAGCATATCCAAGAACTCCTGGGCGATGGTGTGGCCATCGAAATCCGTCAGGTTCCCAATGACGCTAAGGTGTTTGCCAAGGACGTTTTTTAGCCGAAAACATGCTGGTGCTCGGTATTTATTGAACCGATACTCTATGTCTAAGCCCGTCGATCATTTGATCGACGGGCTTTTTATTGAAGAAAAACCAAAAAAGTTGAAATAGTTCTTGCATAGTTAGTTATATAAAGTATTATAACGTCATGGGATGAATGAAGGGTTCATCCAAGTGAGTTAGGAGTAAGGGATGTTCAATTTCGATGAGCCTCGTTACGAGAAGGTTGTGAGCGATGCCCTCGCTCTCCGTCCTCAGATTGAGGCTGCCGTGGACGAGGTCTGCGAGCAGGGTTATTCCAACATCTTCTTCATCGGCTGCGGCGGCACCTGGGCCCACACGCTCCCGATGAAGTATTGGGTCGAGACCACCACGGCCGACGTCGATGTCCACTGCGAGATCGCCGCAGAGTTCCTCGCCTGCCCGCCCAAGACCTTCAACAAGGATTCTGTCTGCGTCTTCTCCACCCGTACCGGCACCACCCCCGAGATCATTGAGGCTGCCAAGTTCTGCCAGGAGCAGGGCGCCCGCACGCTGATGTATGTCTCCAACGACAACACCCCGGCCACCGAGTACGCCGATTACAAGTTCTTCAGCTTCGCCGAGGACGACGTTCTGTGCGAGGCCATCTACACCTACCAGATCACGCTGGTCGCCCGCTTCCTCAAGAACGCCGGCGCCTTCCCCAAGTACGACACCTTCATGGAAGAGTTCGGCAACATCGCTCCGTACCTCATCAAGGCCAAGGACGCTCAGGACGAGCGCTGCGCCGCCATGGCCGAGGACTTCAAGGACACCGATTACCACATGGTGATTGGCTCCGGCATGCTCTGGGGTGAGGCCTACGACTACGCCATGTGCATCCTCGAGGAGATGCAGTGGATCAAGACCAAGTCCATCCACGCCGCCGAGTTCTTCCACGGCACCATCGAGCTGTGCGAGGAAGGCACAAGCCTCATCATGCTCTACGGCGAGGACGACACCCGTAAGCTCATGGACCGCGTGGACAACTTCACTCACATGCTCGCCGACGAGAAGGGCGTCAACGTCCGCGTGAACAAGTTTGACACCGCCGAGGTCGAGCTGCCGTTCAGCGACCCCGAGTTCCGCAAGATCGTCTCCCCGATGGTCACCTACACCATCACCGAGCGTCTGAGCTGCCATCTCGAGCACGTCCGTAACCACCCGCTCACCACGCGTCGTTACTATCACCAGATGAACTACTAATCCTCTCAAATTGCTGCGGTTGTCTGCAGGCGAGCTGCGCAGAATGCCTCGCCTGCAGACCTGTTTCTGGGGTTGATCGAAATGGTTGTCCAGTATCTTCTAGTTGCACTGGTCGCATTTATTGCGTCCATGGACGAGCAATTATTTGGCATTACGATGCTTGGTCGTCCGCTGTTTACGAGCCTGTTTGTCGGCTTGATCCTTGGCGATGTCCAGCAGGGCGTTATCGTCGGCGCTGCTTTGGAGTCCATGTTCATGGGCGCCATCATGGTCGGCGCGGCGGTTCCTCCCGAGGTCTATGCCTCCGGCGTGCTTGGCTGCGCGTTTGCCGTCATTACGGGTACGGGCACGGCAACTGCAGTCGCGCTCGCCCTTCCCGTCTCCGTCTTCCTTCAGGTGTGGCGCAACTTCTGCTACGCCGTTCCGGGTGCCTTTGCCTGCAAGAAGATTGAGACCGCTCTGGCAAATCGCGATCTTGCCAAGGCGAATCTGTACCATCTGACCATCGTGCCGCTGTCGATTGGCATTCCGTCTGCACTGCTGGTGTTTGGCTCGCTGTTCTTTGGTGCCGACCTTATCAACAATGCGCTCAACGCGATTCCGCAGTTTGTGATGGACGGCCTCAACGTTGCGTCCGGCGTCATGGTCTGCATCGGCTTCGCTCTTCTTATCAGGACCATGGGCGATAACAAGCTCCTTCCCTGGCTGTTCCTGGGCTTCATTATGGTCATCTACCTCAAGATGGACGTGGTCGGCGTCGCCGCAGCTGCCATTTGCGTCGCGCTGCTCCTGGCCTTCCGCGAGGGCTCGTCCGGTCCGCAGACGGTTGCTGCAGATGAAGAGGAGGACTTCTAATGGCTATCCAGAACACCGACCTCAAAGAGGCCAAGAAGGACGCGATTATGACTCCCGATATGTATCGGAGCATGTTCCTTCGCCAGTTTACGAGCCAGTGCTCGCAGTCGTACGACAAGATGATGGCAATGGGCTTCATGTACACCATTCAGAAGCCCCTGCGAAAGATCTATCCCAACGACGACGATTACTATGCGGCGCTCGATCGCCATACCGAGTTCTTTAACATCACGCCTCATGTGCTTCCGTTTGTAGCCGGCCTAACGGTTTCGATGGAAGAGCAGGCGGCTGCCGATAAGAACTTCGACACGTCCTCGATTAACGCCATGAAGGTCGGCCTTATGGGACCGCTTTCCGGCATCGGCGATTCGTTCTACTGGGGTACGTTCCGCGTGGTTGCCGCCGGCATTGGTATTGGCATCGCTTCGACGGGCAACCCGCTCGGCCCCATCGTGTACGCGCTCATCTACTCCGTGATTAACTTTGCAACGCGTATCGTCGCCGCCCATCTGGGTTACGACTTGGGAACCAAGTTTTTGCAGCAGTCCGAAGAGAGCAACCTTATGTCTCGCATGACGCATGCTGCCGGTGTTCTCGGAATGACCGTTATCGGCGCCATGATTGCGGCACAGGTCTCGCTGTCCACGGCTTTGACCTTTGACGTGGGTGGTTCGGAGATTGTCCTGCAGGATCTGTTCGATTCGATCTTCCCCGGTCTGCTGCCCTTGCTGGCAACGTTCGCTTGCGTTGCCCTCTATAAAAAGGGCGTCAAGACCATTTGGATCATCTTGGGCATCTTCGCAATCTGCATCATCGGAACGGGCTTGGGAGTGTTCGCGGCGGCGTAATGTTGACTGCAATGCTCGCGCGTTGGATAACTAACTGACCGTTTGAAAACGGGGCTCGGCGTAAGGCCGGCCCCGTTTTTTTATTTGAGGGATTTTCCGACCGTCCAATAATCCACGTTCATGCATCACTCACGCATCTCTCGTCTCTCATTCGTCACTAACACGAGAGATAGATTAAAGACGAGAGATAATTACGAGAGATAGCTCAGCAGCAAAGAGACAAGCAACCATGGTATTGTCTCAATATCGATTGTTCCACCAGCAAAAACATGATTTAATGAAGCAGGTAGAGATATCTTATCTCTCATCTTTCACTCATATCTAATACGAGAGATAACAGAAAGACGAGAGATAATTACGAGAGATAACTGAGAGACGAGGGAAATCCGTCTGCGGCATTCTCCGCAGGACCGAGCGAAGGGACGTGCAGATGAACGAAAACGAGCTGGCCGGTTTGCTCGAGTCTTTAAAGCGCATGGGTTCGGATGACCTTAACGTCGAAGTAAAAGAGAGCGCCACGACGCTTTCCCACGACGTATGGGAAACGGTCAGCGCTTTCGCAAACACCGCCGGCGGCATCATCGTACTCGGAGTGAGCGAGCGTGCGGGTTTTGTCCCAGTTGCAAACTTTGAGACCGAGAAAGTGCTCAACCAATTCGTGGCGGGCATGGGCGATGCCGGCGGTCGTGGAAAGCTGGCCAATCCGCCCAAATACACCATTGAGCGCGTGGAGCTTCGGGGTACCGTTGTTCTCGTCATCACAATCGAGGAGCTCGACCCGTCGAGCAAGCCTTGCTATGTAATAGAACGGGGCGCCCAGGGCGGCAGCTACAAGCGCATCGATGACAAAGACGTGCCGCTTTCGTCGACCGAGGTTTTGGCGCTGTCGTCATACGAACGGACGAGTCCTAGCGATCGCGATACGGTGCCCGGCACGAGTGTGGGCGATCTCGACGAGTCGCTGGTCGACCGCACGATAGAGCGTGCCTATTCGTTGACGCCTCGAGCGATGCACGGTGCGACGGACAGGAAAACAAAGATGGAGCGTCTGAATTTCCTCGACCCCCAGGGCAATGTTACCAAGGCTGGCCTCCTTGCCGCGGGCGTTTACCCTCAGCAGTTCTATCCCAAGCTCTTTATTGATGTAGCTGTCCATGCGGGAACTCAAAAGGGCGCTGCGGGACCGCTAAGGTTTATGGACCGCACAGTCTGCGAGGGCACCTTGGGCGAGATGATTTCGGATGCTGTCGCGGCTGTCGCCAAAAACCTGCGTCGCACCTCGACCGTTCAAGGCGTCTCGCGTATCGACTCGCTGGAGATTCCCGAGGAAGTCTTGCGTGAGGCGATTGCCAACGCCGTAATCCACCGAGAATACAGAGATCGGTTCTGTGGACAGTCGATCGCTGTTGACGTCTTTGATGACCGTATCGAGGTGACGAACCCTGGCGGTCTTTATGGCGGAAAAACTCGCGAGAATCTGTTTGACGGTAGTTCTCGGTGCCGCAACGCGACGCTCGTGAAGCTCATGTCGCTTGTCCCATTGCCCGACGGTGCGGGCTCTCCTGCCGAGGGCAACGGATCGGGCATCCCGATGATGGTCGATGCCATGCGTGCGCACGGTCTGGCCGAGCCCCTGTTTTGCCCTGGTTTTGACCGGTTTAAGGTTGTCATCTATCGCTCCAAGGTTGAGCAGGTCGATCATGGTGGGGACCTGATCATGGCGGCCCTCAAGCGCTATGACGAGTTGGGAACGCGCGAGCTGGCAGGGCACACGGGGCTTACCATCTCTCAAGTTAGGACGCGCGTTAATGCGCTTATTGCTCAGGGCGAGATTGAGCCTACGGCAGCGGCGACGAGCCGCAATCGCAAGTATCGACTAACGGAGCGTGCAGGGCAGATGTGCTAGCGAATATCGATGGCCGTAGTTGCGCCCGCCGCATGAGTGTGGATTTTCGGACACACGAGCGTGGAAATTCGGACGCCCGCCAAATGACAGTGGATTTTCGGACGAAATCGGCTGCCAAAAGCCCAAAAACCGTCCAATAATCCACGCTCGTACGGTGCCAGCCGTGCCGGCTGGCCCTGCCGCCGCCCCTCATCCCACCATTTCACGCACCGCACGTCGAAACCTGCGGCAAAGCAGTTACAATAGCCCAATGTGCATCGCGCACGACGATGATATCGGCGCCCGCGACTGGGGGAGAATACATGGCAGAGCAACAGATAACGCCGGGGACCAAGCTTCAGGTGGCATTCGACGTGCCCATGGGCCAAAAAACCGACTTCAACATGCTCGCCACGTACAAAGATGACCTGGACGAGGCGTACTTTCTTATGAGCGCGCCCATGCTCGCCGGCAAGCCGCTGCTCATGGACGAAAACCAAAAGCTGCTGCTGCAGTACAAAGTGGGCGAGGAGACGTTCGTGCTCGCCGGCTATCCCGAGGCAGTCGAGAAAAAGGGCATCCGCACCTACTGGAAAATGCGTAGAGTCGCCGAGCAGCGCACCTTTGTCAAGCGCCGCGACGAGCGTTTTAAAGTCGCCATGCGCCTGACCTACCAGCGCGATAACGCGCCGACCTCCGAGCCCGAGGACGCCATGACCATCGACGTCTCGGCCGGCGGTCTGGCTATCTACCTCAACGATTACCCCGACGTGGGCGAGGCCCTGACCGTACAAATGCCCACGATTCGCCTGCAGGGCGAGCGCCACGAGCTGCCCGAGCAGCTGGGCATCGTGTGCTGGGTGCGCCGCGCGCCCAAGGGTAGCCTGTACCGCAACGTCTGCGGTCTGCAGTTCCGCTACGCCGACGACATGGAGCGCGAGCTCGTCAAAGAATACGTCGGCTACATCCGCGCCAAATATAAGCTCTGATCGCCATGGCACTGTTCAAGCGCAACGACAACAAAGATCAACCTGCCGAGGATTTGGCCGAGGATTTGGCCGAGGGCCAGACCGAGGACACGCCGCAGGACATGCCCGGCGCCAATGCCGAGGACGCGTCTGGCGAGGACCCCGCACCCGAGCAGGCTCCCGCCTCCCGCAAGCGCTTCGGCAAGTCCAAGCGTAAGCCCAAGCCCAAGCGCGACCTCCGCGGCGTGGTGCGCATCGAGGAGCTGGAGCAGGCGCTGGCCAACCAGGACCTCGACGACATCGACCCCGACGCGGTCGTGTCCATGTACATGCCCAAGCGCCGCATGGAGCGCATCGGCACGGCGTTGCTGCGCATGGACAAGCTGCAAAAGGCCCTCGTGGTGCTGGCACTTGCCTTTGGCGTGCTGTTTGCCCTGTCGTTTATGCAGGAAAACATGGGTAACTTCACCATCAACCTCAACCGCCTGGAGCTGTTCCGCCGCGGCGTGGCCATTGCCGACAACGGCGACTTTAACAACGCCACCGCACGCTTGGCCGCCGATGCCGTGGATAACGGCACCAATATCGCTGCCGAGGACCTGCCCGACAACCTGGACGATATCGACGGCAGCCACAACGGCAAGAACTACGTGGCGTACACCTTCTATATCCGCAACGCTGGCAAGACCGACCTGGGCTACAGCGCCAAGCTCAAGGTGGTCAGCGCCAGCAAGGGCGTGGAGAAGGCGGCACGCGTGCGGGTGTATCGCAACGGCGAGCCCACCACCTACGCGGCTGCCGCGGCCGACGGCAATCCCGAGCCCAACACCGAGCCGTTTGCGTCCAAAGACGTGGTGACAACCATTAGCCATGCGAACTTCCGCGTGGGCGATGTGGACAAGTACACCGTGGTCATTTGGCTGGACGGCGATGATCCGGAGTGCGTGGACAAGATCATCGGCGGCGCAGTGGAGTTCGGTTTTGATTTTGATTCGTCCGAGACCGACGATTCGAGCCTGTTCATTAAGTTCGTGCAGGATATTGCCGATACCCTGACCGGCAGCGACCCCATTAGCGCGAGCGGCAACGAGGCGCCCGATTACTACAAGGAGCACAACGTAACCTGGAGTAACCGTCGCAACCAAAAGAACTCGCCCGCAGGGGACGGGGACAAGTAGGACGAACAAGCGCCGGGCCGGGATTGATGTTCCGGTCCGGCGCTTTTACTATGCGCAGGTGTTGTCTTTGGAAGCGCTGGCGTTGCCGCCGGCGGCATCCAGCAAGAACAGCCGCAGCGCGAGCTTGATTGCGTAACCCGGTTTGACCTGCACCGCGTCTTCCATGCGTTCGCCCAAGTCGCCACAGTAGGCGTAAACGTCGCGGATGAGGTCTGCGCCCGAGAGGGTGAACATGTAGCCCGTGTCAGAAAGCGCGTTGGGTGCCGCGGGTAGCCCCGCGGCTGCGCAAAAGCTCGCGAGGTCGGGGTCCATGACGGCCTCGTAGTCAATCGCGCGTCCGCCGTCCTGCGCGGCCTGCTCCTGCTCGCGGGTGTACGACAATGCCGCCGCCAGCACAAAACTGGGCGTGGGGGCGTTGACGTCGTCGGTGGTGGCGACGAGCTTGCCGGCCGCCTGCGTGACCAGCCAGGCGACTTCGCGCTGGCAGCGAACGGCTTTGCGCGTCACCGGCTTGATCGATCCAACAGAAACGCTTCCCTTGGGTTGATTGGCCAAAGCCATGGGGCCCTCCCAACAAATAGCCCGTTAAGCAGGCATATATTACACGTCGAGCATCAGTATAGCGAGTGGGGAAGGGCTAAGGGCAAAGCGTGGTGGGGGGTGTAGGTATGTGCTGGCATGGTGCTGCGGTCGCAAACCTTAAGAGGGACTTATGACTCAACGGGAGAGCGCGGCCAAATAGGGTGAACAGCGTTTGCACAGTTCCATACCTAGCCCAAGGTAGGCCCATGAATCTGACGGATTGTAGGCCCCCGAAAACTCATAAGGAAATCGTAAGAATTATGGTATTCACAACTCCATATCAAAAGGATGGGCAAGCAACATCCAACACGAAAGCACGGGCTCCCCTTCCGGGCTTCTCGGGGGTCATCTGGGACGAATGGGGAAAGAAAGGGGTCCGTATGGATACCAAGGCATTAAAGAAGCAGATGGGCGCCGCCATCGCCATGGTCCTCGTGGCAGCCGTAGCCCTCGGCTCCGCCACGTTCGCATGGTTTGTGAGCAACAACAAGGTTACGGCGACGACTGCGTCGGTTTCCGCTCAGTCGAACGCTCCGTTCCTGAAGATTGGTAAGGATACTGACACCGAGCTTACGAAGACTGAGGAGACTCAGGTTGCGGGCACGGACGATAAGGTCGTGCTCTATCCGTCTCAGTGGAATCATCTGGTAGTCGATGGTACCTATCAGTTTGAGTCTGCATATGCATCTGATGCGGGTAAACCGGATATTCTTAAGGACTCGCGTTTCGCCGTTGGCGGAGTTGATGCGAAGTATCGTCCCGATTATGCGCTTAAGCAATCTTTCAAGATCGGTACCACGGATGATAAGGCCGGTTCATTCCAGAATCTCAGGGTGGCGTCTGTAAAGGTGAATGCCGGCAATAACTCCGAAGGTCTCAAGGGTGCTATTTGCGTTCTTGTTAAGTGCGGAGACAAATGGGGTGTTTACAAAGAGACCACCGACGGTACCGAGCTGACTGCCTACGGTGATGGAACGACCATTACTAACAATTTGACTGGAAAAGCTGGAACGTCTGTTGACGATGCTCTTGTTGCCGAGATTGCGGCAAACGCCACGGAGACCGTTGATGTATATGTTTTCTACGACGGCTCGGCTTCTGCGGTCTACTCCGACAACCTTGCTAGCCTGAAGAACTGTGGTGTCACCGTTGCGTTTACTGCTACTCCGGTCAATACGGATGGCAACGCTGTTAACGTTGGCTAATCTCAAATCCATCGCGTTTTAACGGGCGCCCGGCTTATGCGCCGGGCGCCCGTTCTGTTTTTGAAAGGAGGATCACGTGCAATCGTCTAAGAGCCTTAAAACACAACTTGTTGCGGCCGCCGTTAGCGTGGTCCTCTCTGCATTTGCCCTGTCGGCGGCGACCTACGCGTGGTACGTCGCGAACACAAAGGTATCTGCGACCACATCAACCATTAGTGCGACGACCAATGGCTTCATCCTTCAGATCGACGAACTCAGTAAGGGCGCCCAGCACGGTGGCGAGCAGAAGTCGCTCGAAGCCCAGACTACGGGCGCTACGCTCAGCCCGTCTTCGACTGACGACCTTAAAAACTGGTACGTTTGCAACGGCTGGAACAACCAGGGCCTGGTAACCGACTATTCGACGCCCAATTTCTCAACGACTGCTAAGGCTTTGCCGGGCGAGTATGAGGTTGCTGGCAAGAAGTACAACGCTTTCATTAAAAGCGACTACATCGTCTACACCATTACCGATACTGGTAAGGCCGATGTTTATCTCGATGCATCTAATGGTGCACCCGTAACGATTGAAGCTGTGGGTGGCAAGGCTTCGGAGACCATGGTTGGTTCTCTACGTGTCGCGATTACTACGCAAGCGATTGGGCCTAGCGGTAAGCTGGGCATCGGTCCAGAGGATCTGCGCGTCGTGTATGCCATGAGTGACGAAACGGGTAGGGGCAACGACGCAACCGCCATTGCTGGCTGGACGAGCATCCAGAACATTGATGGTAAGCCGACGCTCGCGCAGGCGACCTATAGGCACATCTATACTGGCGGCACGGACGGATGGGTTGCCACTAAGGGTGACGGCGACGATTATTCGGTTGCTGAGGGCACCGAGCCGATTGCTAGGGGCGTTGGCTACAACGGCGTTGCAGTGCATGTCTATATCTGGATGGAAGGAACCGACGCGGATTGTGTTAACGGCAAATCCATCGAGAACAGCCCGACGACTTATAACGTCAGCGTCAAACTCGCCGGTGTTGCGACGCCGTAATGCCGCCGTTCGCTAAAATGCAGATAACCCAAGGGCCCACTTCGAAGGAAGTGGGCCCTTTTTCGTTTGGCGCCATCACTGCATCGGCGATAATGTGAGGAACTGTTCTTCCTGGAGGTTCCTTATGGACGGCATCGCTTCTAGTGTTCCGCTGATAACTCTGCCGAGCTTTGATCGCGCATGTGGTCTCGTGCCGCCTGAGTATGTCCTGGCTTGGGAGTGGTTCTTGCGCGAGGAACAGCGCGGTGAGCTCTGGAAAAACCTCCCGCATCGCACCAAGCCTGAAAGCCCCCAATATCTTTATCGTATGGCCATCGGCTCCGAGCCTTTTCCCGTCTCGCGCGATTCGGGCATCTATTGGCCGGGTCGTGGGCGCATCAAGCACCCGGGTGCGAAGACCTTCGCCCTCTCGGTGCATAACTCTACCAACGGTCCTTATTCCGATGTTCCGCCGCTCTATCTCGAGGATGGCACTTGGGTATTTAAGTACTCGTCGCAGAGTGCCTCGGTCGAAAACTGGCGCGACCAGGACTACAACCAAAAGATGATCAACTGCATGGAGTGCGGCGTTCCCGTTGGCGTGTTCTTTGCAACGAGCGCTGGCTACAAGGTGCTGGGTCTCGCATTCGTCGAGCGCTACGAGCCCGAGAACGGCTGGTTTGTGCTGCATGGCCCCGTCCATAAAGGCGGACCTGACGCACGCTTCTCCCCTGATATGACCTACATGAAGGACGCTCCGGTCACAGCGGAGTTTTCTGGCGCTCCGGCGAGCGACGATGAAAAGGTTCGCTACGCGCTGCGTCGCGAGCGAATCGGCCAGCAGCGGTTTCGCAATCAGCTCTTTGATGCCTACACCGGCCGATGCGCCGTCTCGGGTTGCAACGTCGACGAGGCACTCGAAGCCGCGCATATTGAGAACTACTCGGGCCCTAAGTCGCAAGTTGTCAGCAACGGAATTCTGCTGCGCCGCGACCTGCACTCGCTCTTTGATGCCCATCTGATTTCGTTTGAGTTGGTGCGCGGTGACTATCAACTTTGCGAGTCGTACCTTCTGCAGCATACGGACTATGCGACATTTGCTGGATCGGTATTGCGCGAGCCGGATGAGCATCGCTTTCGCCCAAACGCCCGTTTCCTTGAGGCTCATCGTGCCGAGTTCGATTTCTCGGAATCGCGCCGTCGGGCGGAAGCCGTTGCTCCGTATTAGGCGGATGCGGTCCGTCGCAACCCAATCATGTCGATTGATCGGATCGCGCCGCGCCGCATCGAGAGCTGCGCGATCCTGCCATCCTCTCCTCAACAGTTAAAACGGGAAAGGGGAGACCATGGGATGGCGAAGCGATATCGCGCGCGGCGCATATGGAAACTTGCCGCGCGCTCTGATGGATCGGAGCTTATTTCCGCTCGTCGAGGCCAGCTGCAGCCAAATCTGCCTGCCTTGTCCTCGCTGCGGTGCAGACCTCCCGTGTCTAGACATCAGCTTCATCGACACCCGCGACAGGCACGCCGCCGACGCTCGGGCTCGAACGGGTCTGCGTCTCCCAATCTATCCTCAACAATGCCCAGCCTGCGGATGCACCATTACCTATGACGACACAGATGCCTAGCCGCCCGCTGCCGAGCGAGGATTTTTGGACGATTGAAAACTGAGGGTGGATAATCTCCCGTTATTGGGCTGAAAGGCTGTCAAAAATGGGAGATTATCCACGCTCGGGCGTTTCTGCCTTATAAGATGCCCTACAGGTAAATCCCCTCGCACAGGGTCTTGTGGAACTGGGTGTGGTGGTCGCGTGCCCAGGTGAAGAGCGCCTGGTCAAAGTTGTCCTGGCTGGCGGGGATGCCAAAGACGCCGGTGACCTCCACGCGCACGAACTCCAGCGCGGGCAGCTTGTTGATGGCCGTGAGTGCAAACGGCGACGTGGGCTCCTCGAACAGGTAATGGCTGCCTTGCAACGCGCCGCAGCCGGTGCAGGTGCTGGAGAGCGATGCGGTCTTGGTGGTGCGCGACGTTACGGGCTTGAAGCCGCAGCGCTCGCGCAGGTAGTCGCGGATCTCGGTCGGCACGCAGCCCAGCGCGGGGACGATGGCTATGGCGTTGGCGCGGGCGGTGTCGATCGCGATGTGGCCCGTGTTGTCCATGGCGGGTACTGCGCCGGGCGCAGCCTTGCTGCCCGAGTCCTCGGCCGCCCAATACGGAATGCCAAAGGCCGCGACCGTCGTCTGCTCGTGGCACTTCCAACACTCGCGCTTGCCCAGCACCAGGTAGATGTAGGGCGCGCTGGGGTCGGAGCGATCCACGCCGGGCAGCCACGCGGCAAAGGGCTCGGGGTTGACGCCATCGGGCACGTACCAGATCTTTTTGGCCCGGTCCCACTTGGCGCCCAGGGCCTTGGCCTTGTCTTTGTGCGAAAAGGGAACATCGAGCTCGGTGCGCATGGCAGCTCCTTTGTGCGGCTTGCGGTGCATGTGCTCCAAGGATACCCCAGCGGCGGGTGCGTGGTCGCTAAACGAGCACTTCGACCGCCCGAGAAGTCGCGGAGCATTTTAGCGAGGGCGCACCGTCAAGCAAATGGGCAAGCAAATGGTCAGCTTTTGGTCAGTTGAGTGGCAACCTTGCCAAAAGCTTGACGGATTTGCAGGTAGACGTCGACGAATGAACACTTTGGTTGCACCGCAGCAAAAAACTGCTGGTCGTTTGCCGAAAACTCGCCAAGGTCGCAAGCCTCCGCCGACGCGCGTGCTATCTTCGCGCCATGGGGTACTTTATCGTTTCACATAACGCTGCGCTGGCGCTCTTGGCGCACATCCCGAACCCGCGCTTTGGGGATTCGGAACCAGAGGTCGTGTCGATTGCGGGCGCCTGCGCGCTCTGTGACCAGGAGGCGCAGGAGGTTATCGATCGCTATGACCTGGGGATCGAAACGCTGGATTTGCTGGTGCCGACGCGCGCCGACCGTCGGTGCAGCAAGCATGTTAAGACGCACCTGTGCACCAACGAGCTCCCGCCAGGTTCGTTTATCTCGCTGGGCCACTTGATGGGCGACCTGGATGCGTACGTGTGCTCTCCCGAGCTGGCGTTTTTGCAGGCCGCGCACGATGGCGATGCGGCGGCTGCCATCTATGCCGGCTATGCCATGACATCGGACTATCGGCTAGATAACCTTGCTCCAGGTGGGGTAACAAGTAGGGGTGCGGGCATGCGCGACGGCAGGCTTACGACCAAGGAGCTCATTGCGGCGTATATCGAGAAGTCCCCCAAGGTGAGGGATCTTGCGAAAGCAAAGGCGCTGCTTGCATATGTGATTGAGGGGTCGCGTTCTCCCAGGGAGTCGGGGCTTTGCATGTTTATGTCGCTGCCTGCGCGCTACGGCGGGTATGCATTGGGCAAGGCCGAGCTCAACAAGAAGGTCTTCATTCGCGATGGATTCAACGATGGGCGCGAGCGCAAGATGCACGTGTTGGAGCGCGCGCCCGACATTACGCTTACGGCAAAAGTCGAGGTGGGTAGGGATAAAGTAAAGGCCGGTCTGCTGCCAGAGGTGCTGACCGCGATGGTCGATTACGACAGCGACGCCATTCATGACGGGCGCGAGAAGATCCATAAGGATGCCGAGCGCCGCAACGAGCTGCAGCTGCTCAATGGGGTCGCGTACTTTACGGTGACGACTGACCAGACGAGCGACTACGAAAAGCTCGTTCGCCTGTGCGAACGCGTCCGGCGCAAGCTGCATCGCCGCAAACGGCCCGTATTTTACAAGCCCATGACTGAAGAAGCGCGTTATTTTGCACGGGCGCGTGTCGAAACGAAACGGTTTAAGCTCTGGCAGACCGTTATTGAGGCACATCAGCATTGGTAAGTGGGCCTTTGGCGGCGGAGGGGGTGCTGCCGCATTGAAGGTGAATGGTTTTCCGTGAAGTGAACGAGTGTTTTTGGACCCCCGAAGCATCCACACTTTTTGGTGCCAAAACCGCAGGATTCTAACGACAAAACCGCAGGAAATGAGCCGCCAAAAGTGTCGATGCTCCGGGGGTTCGTTTTGGCTCGTTCACTTCGCGGGAAACCATTCACCTTCGATTTGCGGGGGTCGCCCGGATATGGCTGCGAGGCCCATTCGGGCCCGATCGGGGCGCTCTCTGGGGTTGTTTGGGCGACTTTGGGCTTGGTTGGGATGGTTGTTGGAGTTGTCGAAGCGGTTTGGGCGCTGCGACGCCCTTTTGGCTTGGCGACATAAAACAAAACAGCTCAGAGGCGAAGCCTCTGAGCTGCGAACATTTGGTGGGCGTTAGAAGATTTGAACTTCTGACCTCTTCCGTGTCAGGGAAGCGCTCTCCCCCTGAGCTAAACGCCCGATCAAGGGTGCGCGAGTGCGCAGGGAATAATATAACGGAGCTCCCACCCGGTGGCAAGAACTATTTTAAAAAACTGGTGAATTGTGGCCCCATCGGAGCCCGCCGCAGCGCGAACAGCACGCGGAAAGTCGCGTTTGTACCCCCGATGAACTGCACGTTCGCGTAAAATAATTCCATTATGGGCAAATCGTGCCCAGGCAGTTTACAACGCGGCAAATGGGGGAGGGGTATGTCGGACGCGCGCTCGCTGCGAAAACAGTTCAATCGCATGCTCGCCACGTTGCTGGTGGCCCTTGCTGCTGCCGGAGCCGTAACGTATGCCTGGTACATCTACAACGCCAACCGCCATATCACCGACGTCAAGATGGCCGCGGGCACGGGCGTGACCTTCCTTATCTCCAACGAGTATGACGGCGAGTACAAGACCAACGCCGGTCTAAGCTTTGCGGGCCTGCTCGATCCCGTCTCGACCGATAACGTGCTCAACGGCTTTCAAAAGGTAACGGGCTTTACCGGCGGAACCACGCAGGACTCGCTGTTTGCCAGCATGTTTGGTGCCGCCGAGCATTCCGATTACTACAAGACTTCCCTGTACCTGGCCACCAACTCGGCCGCAACCGACGTGTACCTGTCGGGCATCGACTTTACTGAGCAGGATCCGGTAAACCCCATCTCCACCGCCCTGCGCGTGGGGCTGGTTGCCTATGCTCCAGGGCAGGGCGACACCGTTACGGGCCAGTACGTCTTTGAGGTCTCGGGCGAGCACAATCCCCAGGCGCGCTACAACACGCTCGACGGCAAGGATGCCGGCGAGAACGAGCAGAACCACCGGGTGCTCGATAGCACCCGCTCCGATGGTGCCACGGTCTATTTTGACCAGCTGACCAGCGCAAACTTCTGCGATTACAACGAAGACACCGGTATCGTAGGCCTCAAAGAGGCCACGACCAAGATTTGCAGCCTGCCCGCCGCTGCCAAGGGAGCCAACCGTAGCACACCCGTGCGGGTGGATGTGTACGTGTGGCTGGAAGGCTGCGACCCCGATTGCACCAACAACCTGGCCGCCACCAGCCTGCAATCGCTGGCGCTGCGCTTTGCCGGCAAGCGTTCGTAAGGGGGCTGGGTATGAGTGCATCGAACAACAAAGATATCCTAAGCTCGCGCCGTCGCATGGTTGCCGCGGCTGCATGGATGTTGGTGCTGGTGGCTGCCCTGAGCGCCGCCACCTACGCGTGGTTTAGCAACTCGCGCTACACCAACGTGACGCCCGTGGCACACGCGGTAAGCGACGAGGGCTCCGACCTGCAGATTGGACTTTCGGCCAACGGACCATGGGACACAACGGCAACACTTGCCGCCGCCGACAAGACGCTCTATCCCATCTCGACGGCCGATCTTTCCCGTTTTTGGCGCGGCACCTTCCAAAATGCCGCGGGCATTACGACCGACTACGCCGACTGCACCGCGCAGCTGGACGACTATGCCCTCACTGGCACGCTGTACCTTAAGGGTAGCGATAGCGCTCTCAACGTGTACCTGTATCAGGGGCAGATGAGCGTGACGAGCGACCCGCAGCTGCTGGCCGCGCTGCGACTGGGTCTGGTCATCACGACCCAGTCGGGTACGCAAACGCATATCTTTACCTGCGACGACCTGGGCAGCACCGCGGGTGCCACCAGCAGGCGCACTACCGCGCAAGATGGCGTGGTTGTGGCAGCAGGCGCCTCAGGTTGGACCTACACCGCCGACCCTGCGCGCGCCATAAGCGCCTACAGCATGGACGGCACCGGCGACACGCCCACGGCGCGCGCGGGTGCCACGCCCATCTGCACGCTGGCCGCCAACGAGGTGGCAAGCGTTCGCTACGTTGTGTACATGGAAGGCTGCGACGCCAATTGCATCGACGAGGCTCAGGCTCGCGATGTGGTGCTGCAGCTTGCCTTTGCCGCGGCCAAGGCGTAAGGGGGCGAAGCGACATGGAAGACAAGAAGCACATGCCAGCAGATAACCTCAAGACCGACACCGAGAGCACGATCCCCGCGGCCCTCTCCGGCGTAGCCGCCCGCCGCCACGCCCGCCGCGCGCGTGCCTACATCGCGTTCGTGATGGTGACGCTCGCCGCCACCCTGGGCGCCGCGACCTACGCTTGGTTTACCAGCAACATGAAGGTCAACACCAACTCGGTGAGCGTGCACAGCGACACGTCCAAGCTGGTGCTGGAGCTGGGCGACGCCGATCGCGGCAGCTGGTCGCAGCAGGGCGACGTTTCCCTGACTTCTAACGCGAACGGCGCCGTGACGCTCTACCCGGTCTCGACCTTTGACCTCAACGGCTTTGCCGCCTGCGCGCAAAACAACTCGACCGGCGATGCCACGGTGTTTGAGCAGGCAAAAGACAACGGCTCCGCGTTCTTCCACGGCTGGATCGACCTGCGTCCCACCATCACGGGCACGGGTGCCAGCAAGGTTAAGGGCAAGGTCAGCCTGTATCTGGCCGAGTCACTGGTCCCGAAGGGTGCCGACGCCGAGCTGCTGCGCGCGGCCCGTGTGGGCATCAAGATCTCGAGCGGCAGCCAGGTGCTCGCCACCAACATCTTTGAGCTCGACAGCTCCGATGGCGGCCATCGCGGCGAGCATCCCGCGACCGCGCCTGCGGGCCTGGCGGGCTACACCGAGGGCATGCTGCTGGGCTGGCAAAACGGCCAGCTCGCTTGCGGTGCCAACGTGACGCAGGACCCGGCCGCCTTTACGCTGGACACGAGTGAGACGGCCACGCGCCCGCAAAACACGCTTGCCACGCTGGGGCTGGGCCAGACCTATCGTCTGGATATCTATTACTACATCGAGGGCACCGACCCCGATAGCGCCGACTACCTGCATCAAGACCCGGGCACCCTGCACCTGGCGCTCTTTGCGACCCTGGACGGTGAGTAGCCATGACGCGTGAGCAACCCGCCGCCAACTGCACGCCCGCCACCGGCAAGCCCGCCGGCGCGCAAGCCCCCGCCGACACCGACCTGCGCCGCAAGCTCACCACCACCGTGGTGCTGGTGCTGTTTGCCCTGGTGGCGATAGCCATGGCAACCTTTGCCTGGTTCTCCATCGCCGATAGCGCCAAAACCCGCATGCTCATGATTGATGCCAACGCCGACGGCTCGCTGCGTTTTGACCTGGACGAGCATGCTGCGTTCGAGGAGTACGTGCACAGCCTGGGCTTCGACCAGATCTCGGCACGCATCGCCAGCGAAAAGGGTGTGGACATCGACGCGTCCAAGCTCAAGCCTGTCACCACGAGCGACTACCAGACCTTTACCTTCGAGGATGGCTCTGCCGCCGACCCCGCCACCGGCGCCTACCTGGAGTTCACGCTGCACTTTATGAGCAGCACGGACTTGCGCGTTCGCCTAACCGGGCAGGACGGCGACGGCGGCGTGTCCGGCACGCGGTTTAGCTCCGACACGCAGGGCATGGCCAGCGCCATGCGCATGAGCTTTACCGCCGATGGCCACACCTGGGTCTACAACCCCAACGGAGGCGGGGGCTCGTCTGGTGCGGCCACCGTCTTTGGGCTCGACTCGGGAGCAGCGAACGCGGCCAGCGACATGTTCGACCTAATAAAAGATACGGACAAGCCGGTAACCGTTCGCATATGGCTCGAGGGAACGGACCCAAATTGCACTAATCATGCTAAAGGGAGCTAACTATTCGGTTTCGATGCGCTTTGAGGGCATCGAAGAACAGTAGATATGCACGGCGGCCACCGGGCCGCGCACGACCTAGTCAGACACGGTAGTAAGGGACATCATGCAATCTGTTAAAAAAGCCGCATCCATCGCACTGAGCGTCGTCATGTGGATTATCATCCTGGTAGCGGCCCTGTACGCGTTCACCACGCTCGCCACGCGCGAGGACGGCAGCGTCTCGGACATCGCCGGCTTCACCCCGCTCGCCGTGCAGTCCGACTCCATGGCGCCCACGTTTAACAAGGGCGACCTCATCGTCATCAAAAAGTGCGACACCTCCAAGCTCGAGGTGGGCGACATCGTGACGTTCCACACCATCATCGACAACGAGTATGCGCTCAACACGCACCGCATCGCCGCCATCGACGAGGTCAACGGCATGCGCAGCTTTACCACCAAGGGCGACAACAACGACGTGGCCGATACGCACATCATCAGCGACGGCGATATCGTGGGCAAGTACCTGTTCGCGCTGCCGCAGATGGGCAAGGTCATGGACTTCCTGTCCAGCTCCATGGGCTTCCTCATTGTGATCGTGCTGCCCATGCTGCTGTTCTTTATCTACCAGGTGTATCACCTCATCGTGGTGGGCATGAACCTTAAGCGCGCCATGGCCGAGGAGGACCGCCTGGCCGCCGCGGCCGCCATCGTGGACGCCGAGGGCAAGGGTGACACTGCCACCGTCACCGCCGATAACGCCGCCGAGCAGCTCGCCCAGGCCGAGGCCAAGCTCGAGGAAGCCCGTCGTCTGAAGGCCGAGGCCGAGGCGGCGATGAACGCGACCAAGCAGGAGGATACCGACGGTGAGTGAGTTTCTGGGATTTGCCTGGGAGCTGCTGGCAAAGGTTGTCTACAACGTCGTTGCCGTTGTGAGCTCCATCCTTAACCTGCTGGTGTTTGGCTGGGTTGAGTACTTCAACATCTTTATGACCTACTTCACCACGTTCGATCTGGTGGGCAAGATCGGCGCGATCATCTTGTTTGCCATGCTCATCGCGGTCCCCGTGCTGATCGTGGCCATCCTGGCCCACCGCTATCGCATCAACCGCCGCCTGCATCGCGACGACACGTCCAACAAGGCGCTCTATCGTGAGATCGGCCGCCTGAACAAGCAGGTGCTCGACCTTATGGACGAGAAGAACAAGCTGCTGGCGCTCAAGGTCAATGCCATGGGCGGCACCAAGCAGATTCCGTACGTGGGTGCCTCGGCCCTGGCCGACGACCACCTGCCCACGGTGGGCAACGTGGTGGGCGCCGCTGCGGGCGCCGGTGCGGCTGCTGGCGAGGGCGCTGCGGCGACGGCCGTCATGTCGGGCAACGCGTCGCTCGCGCTCGATGGCGAGGGCGTCAAGGATGCCGCGGCCGCCATGGCCAAGGCCACCGTCGAGGCCAAGACCCTTGCCGAGGAAAAAGAGATCGCCCAGGCCAACCGCTTCCCCAAGCTGTCCCTTGTGGACCTTAAGTACCGCGACTGGGAATCGCCGGCCTACGACGATGCCATCTCGCTGGAGGACTTTGTCGACAGCTTCCGCGCGTTCGCCTGCAGCCAGATGAAGCTCTACTACACGCCTGAGGTCATCCGCCGCTTTGTGGCCGGCATGGCCGCCTCCAAGCTGCTGATCCTGGAGGGCATCTCAGGTACCGGTAAGACGTCGCTGCCCTACAGCTTTAGCCGCTACCTGGACAACCCCGCGACCATCGTGTCGGTGCAGCCGAGTTTTCGCGATCGCACCGAGGTACTGGGCTACTTTAACGAGTTTTCCAAGCGCTTTAACGAGACCGAGTTCCTCCGCGCCGTGTACGAGGCGGGCCTTCGCCAGGACCCGTCCATGATCGTGCTCGACGAGATGAACCTCGCCCGCGTGGAGTACTACTTTGCCGAAATCCTGTCGGTGCTCGAGATGCCCAGCCACGACGAGTGGGTGCTCGACCTGGTGCCCACCCAGTGGGCCGCCGACCCCAAGGCTCTGCACGACGGCAAGCTCACCATCCCCGATAGCCTGTGGTTTATCGGCACGGCCAACAACGACGACTCCACCTTTACCATCACGGACAAGGTGTACGACCGCGCCATTCCCATCGAGCTCAACGAGCGTGCCGACGCGTTTGAGTGCGAGCCGCACGAGCGCGTGCACGTGACGGCCGACCATCTGCAGTATCTGTTCCAAAAGGCCAAGGTCGAATACGTGATCGACGAGGAACTGCTCCAGAAGATGCACAAGCTGGACCAGTACCTGCAGACCCGCTTTAAGCTGGCCTTTGGCAACCGTATCATCAAGCAGATGTACGACTTTATCCCCGTGTACGTGGCGTGCGGCGGCACCGAGCTGGGCGGCATGGACTACATCATCGCCCGCAAGGTGCTCAAGAAGTTTGAGTCCATGAACGTGAGCTTTGTGCGCGACGAGATGAAGGGCCTGATCGAGTACATCGAGAAGACCTTTGGCGAGGGCGGCCTGCCCGATTCCGTCATGTACCTGCAGCGGATTCAGAACTTCTACTAATGTCGTAAGCGCGGGGCGATGTAGTGTCGCCCCGTCCCTTTCCGATCGATCCAATCTATGGAGTAACCCATGTCCGAGACCATTCAGGACCTCTATACCAGCTTCTCCGAGCAGATGGAGCCCATCCAGGAGGGCAGCCGCTACTTTCGCTATCTGTTTGAGATGGCGCAGGCCTCGGGCACTACGATCGAGCAGCAGCGCGAGGAGCTCGTCAAGGTGGTGGACGAGGAATGGATCAGCATGATCGAGGACTCGCTCGACGCCATCAACACCATTATCGAAAAGCCGCGCCGCTTTATCACCACCGAGGAAGAGGTGGTGCCGGTCTCGCTCGCCAAAAAGATCAGCGCCGACAGCGTCCGTCATCTGAGCCAGAACACGCAGTTTTTGGCGCCGAGCGACGATGGCGGCGTCCACCCCACGCGCATCCTCAACGTCAATACCGTCGAGACCTACGACCTGTACGAGAATCGCTTTATCTACCACCTGATTCAGCGCCTGCTGACGTTTGTGGACAAGCGTACCGACGTGATCTTTTGGTCGACGGGCAACGAGATCCGCAACCGCTTTAAGATGCACAGCAAGATCGACGACGCGTACGAAGAGATCGAGTACAACGTCGAGATGACGGTCAAGAACCGCCAGAGCTTTGCCGAGAACGACGCCGACAACATGGACGTCTTTATGCGCATCAGCCGCGTGCGCCGTCTGGTCATGGCACTGCGCGGTGCGTCGTTCTGCCAGATCATGAGCGGGTGCAGCGCGGTCCGCAGCCCCATTCAGCGCACCAACCTCATCATGAAAGATCCCAACTACCGCAAGTGCTACCAGCTGTGGCAGTTTATGGAGCGCTACGACAAGGTGGGCTACAACATCGACGTGCAGCAGCAGGCGCTGGCGTTCGATGACGAGTACATGGTGCAGATGTACACCAACCTCATTAACAACTACACCGTCTTTAAGAGCCTGACCGACGACGAGCGCAACCTGCAGGAGCTTGAGAGCGTGCAACACGCGCCGGTGGCGCCCAAGTTTATTAAGGAGATTAAGGAGGTGCAGGTCGATAGCCCCGACCTGCCCGATGTCGAGGTCCGCCGCGTGTTTGTGGAGGAGGTCACGCAGGCCCAGCTCGACGCCGAGCAGGCGCTGGCCGAGGCGCGCGAGCAGATCGAGGAGCTGCAGGGTCAGGTGAAATCCTGGAAGGTGCAGGCGCACGCGTTGACCGACGAGCGCGACGACCTGGCCGACGAGCTGGGCGAGGCAAAGACGCGCGAGCTGGCGCTGACGCAGCGCGCACAGATTGCCGAGGCCGATGTTGAGGAACTGCGCGCTTCGCTGGAGGATGTCGAGGCCGGCAAGAAAGCTGCCGAGGAAGCCGCCGCGGAGGCGCGCTCGACCGCGGCGGCCCAGCTTGAGCAGATGCGTGCCGAGGCCGATGCCGAGGTTGCGGCTGCTCGCGCCGATGCCGATGTAAAGGTTGCAGCCGCCGAGCAGGCGGCCTCCGAGCAGATCGCGCAGGTCAAAAGCGACGCTGCTGCGGCCCTGGCTACCAAGACAGCCGCCGATGCCGCCGAGCTGCAGGCAGCCAAGGACGCCGCCGCGGCCGAGCTCACCGCCGTGCGTGAGGCTTCTGCCAAGGAAGTGGCTGTACTGCATGCCAAGCTGGACGCCGCTCAGCTGCAGATCGAGGAAGTGCAGCTGACGGCCGAGCGCGATGCCCGCGCCGCGGCCGAGGCGGCCGACGCCGCTGCTGCTGTTGCGGAGCAGAAGCTCGCCGACACCGTTGCCATGGCCGAGGAGAAGGTTTCCGCTGCTCAGCAGGCGGCAGACGCCGCAATCGATGCCGCCCGCGCGGCTGCCGATTCTGCTGTGGAGCAGGCTGCGGTGGATGCCAGCGAGAAGGTCGCCGCTGCCGCTGCCGAGCGCGATGCCGCGACGCGTGCCGCCGAGGACGCCCGTGCCGACGCCGACGCGCGTATCGCCGCAGCCGAGCTTGCGGCAGGGGAGCGCATCGAGCAGGAAGTCGCCGCCGTCCGCGCCGCTTGCGAGCGCGAGCTCGAGGCCGCCCGCGCGGAGATGCAGCAGCGCCTGGACTCCCTGACGCACGAGCTGGAGCAGGCCGAGCGCGATCGCGCCCGCGCCGAGCGCCGTGCCGAGGGCAACAGCCTGTCGCGCTATCTGCTGGCCCGCCTGCGCGGCGAGGCTGGTGAGGGCGTGGCCGCCGCGCCTGACGAGGATGGCGCTTCTGCGGCGGATGCCACCGAGGCCGAGGTCGCTGCCGACCCCGAGACTTCCGCAAAGGACGACGACAAGTGATGAAGCATGTGCTTCGCGTGATCAACGTGCTGGCGACCGTGGTGATCCTGGTCGCCTTTGTGGTGTTGCTGCGCACGGTGTTCACGCCCGCCGGCGAGATTCCCACCATCATGGGCTACGGCTTTATGCGTACGCTGACCGGCTCGATGGAGCCGGCGATTCCCGTGCATTCGTTTATCGTCGTCGATACCGACAACAGCCAGGTCTACCGGGTGGGCGACATCATCACCTTCCATTCGTCCGACGACGCGTTGGAGGGTTCGCTCAACACGCACCGCATCGTATCCGTGGAGGCCGCGTCTGACGGCACGCCGGTCTACCACACCAAGGGTGACGCTAATCCGGTCGAGGACGCCGCGCCCGTGCCCGCCGCCGATGTGGTGGGCCGCGTGGTCTTTGTCTCGGCAGGCCTGGGCGTGGTGGTGTCGCTGCTTACCAATCCGCTGCTGTTCTTTCCGTTTATCGTGGTGCCGTTGGTTGTGCTGCTGGCGCTCGAAATTCGCCATATGGTTAAGGCCACGCAAGATGTGGCGCGTGCCGAGGACGAGGCCGCCCTGCGCGCGGCCGTGGAGCAGATTCGCGAAAAGCGCCGTCGCGAGCAGGAGGGCCAGGACAGCGCCAAGGACCAGGGTGACAGTGAGGATGCCCAGGGAAGCGCGGAAGCCGCCCCCGGCGCCCCAGACGATTCCAACCACTCGGCATAGCTTATCCGCGCCTTTCGTCCCTGCAAATTGGACGCCCGTAGATGTTCCGAATCGTCTGCTTTTTCATACCAATATTCGTGCTACAGTTTGAGCGCTTTGTTGCCAATTGATTTCGGGGGAGTGGAATGGAACAGGAGCGCGCAGCGCAGCACGCACGCGAAAAGGCTTCGGTACCGATGACGGCGGCGTCCGATTTTGTCGTGCCCGAGGGCACCGATGAGCTCAGCCGCAGCACCCGCCGTGCATGGCGCGACCGCCTCAACGACGCCCAGACGCGCAAGATGGCCCTGGGTACACTCGCCGCGTTTGCCGGCGGTACGTTTTGGGGCTTTTCCGGCACCAGCGCCAGCTACCTCTTTGACGTGTGCCATATCGAGACGTTTTGGCTGATGAGCGTGCGCCAAGTTATCGCTGGCCTGCTCTTTATGTTCGTCGTGCTCAGAAAAGATCGCGAACGCCTGGTCAAGTTGTGGACCACCCCTGCCGATCGCAAGCAGCTCATCCTATTTACGATCTTTGGTCTGCTGTTCAACCAGCTTTGCTATCTGTCAGCCGTGCGCCTGACCAACGCGGGCACCGCGACCGTCTTCCAGTGCCTGCAGCTGGTGGTCGTCATGGGGTATGCCTGCGTCACCGCGCATCGACTGCCGCGCACGCGCGAGGCGCTGGGTATTTTGCTCGCCTTGGTCGGAACGTTTTTAATTGCCACGGGCGGCGACCCCAGTACGCTCAGCATCTCGCCGATGGGCCTGCTCGCGGGCCTTTTGTGCGCAGTGGGCGGTGCCTGCATAGCAATCATCCCGGCGGGAATCCTCAACAAATACGGCAGTCCGGTCGTCACGGGCTCGGCCATGCTTTCGGCGGGAATCGTGATGAGTATCTTTACCCAGCCGTGGGCGCATATGCCGGCGCTCGGCCCCTCGGGTGTCGGCGCGCTCGCGATATTTATTGTGGTGGGGTCGTTCTTCGCCTATATGTTCTACATGCAGGGCGTTAAGGAGATTGGCTCGGTGCGCGCGAGCCTCCTTGGAACCATGGAGCCAGTTTCGGCCACCATCACCAGCGCCCTTATGCTGGGAACGGTATTTTTGCCCACCGACCTGGCGGGTTTTGCCATGATTATCGCGATGGTGTTTTTAACGGTGTAGCCTGTGCGGTTGCGATAAAGGATAATAGGCTGGCGGCGCGTTGCTTTGGCGGCGCGCCTTTGTCTATAGAGAGGACCTCTTATGAAGTACTTTGGCACCGACGGATTTCGCGGCGAGGCCAACGTTAGGCTGACCGTAGAGCATGCGTACAAGATCGGCCGTTTTGTGGGTTGGTATTACGGCGCCAACCGCGAGCGCAAGGCACGCGTGATCGTGGGCAAGGACACGCGTCGTTCGAGCTACATGTTCGAGGCGGCGCTGGTGAGCGGCCTGGTCGCGAGCGGTGCGGACGCATATATGCTGCACGTCATCCCAACGCCGGGCGTGGCGCATCAGACCGTGGAGGGCTGCTTCGATTGCGGCATCATGATCAGCGCGAGCCACAACCCGTTTTGCGATAACGGCATTAAGCTCGTCAACAGCGACGGCTTTAAGATGGACGAGGACGTGCTGGAACTCATCGAGGACTATATCGATGGCAAGAGCGAGGTGCCGCTGGCCACGGGCAACCACATCGGTGCCACGGTGGACTACATGCAGGGCCGCAACCGCTATATTGCCTCGCTCATTGCAAGTGCGAACTTTTCGCTGCAGGGCGTTAAGATCGGTCTCGACTGCGCCAACGGCTCAGCGTCCTCGGTGGCCAAGCCGGTGTTCGACGCGCTGGGCGCCGACGTGCGCGTGATCAACGCCGCGCCCGACGGCTTTAACATCAATGTGGACTGCGGCTCCACGCATATGGAGCGCCTGCAGCGCCACGTGGTGGAGCAGGGCCTGGACGTGGGCTTTGCCTACGACGGCGATGCCGACCGCTGCCTGGCCGTGGACGAGTGCGGCCGCGTGGTCGACGGCGACCAGATCCTGTACGTGTGCGGTGTGTACCTGAACAAGCACGGTCGCCTTTCGGGCGGTACCGTGGTGCCGACGATCGCCAGCAACTTTGGCCTGGTCAAGTCGCTGGAGCTTGCCGGTCTGAGTGCCGTGACCAGCGGCGTGGGCGACCGTCATGTGTATGCCAAGATGCGCGAGGGCGGCTACAGCCTGGGCGGCGAGCAGACGGGCCATACGATCTTTGGCGATATCGAGCGCACGGGCGACGGCATTATGACCTCGCTGCGCGTGATGGAAGTGATTCGTGCCGAGCGCGAGACGCTCTCGCAGCTCACGGCTCCGTGCAAGCTGCTGCCGCAGGCGCAGGTCGCCGTGCGCGTGGCGGATAAGGACGCCGCGCTCGAGAACATGGGCGTGCAGAACGCGATCGCCGAGGCCGAGGCCGCGCTGGCGGGCGAGGGCCGTGTGCTCGTGCGCAAGAGCGGAACCGAGTCGGTGATTCGCGTGCTGGCCGAAGCCCCCGATCAAGCAGCTGCCGACGCAGCCATGAAGCGCATCGCAAGTGCTTTGGAAGCTCTGTAAGGTAGCCATTGGGGACGTTCTTAAACGACTACTTGTTACGCGGTTTTACCAAACCGCGTAACTGCTCGACGCTGCAAACGGCCCAAGCGGCAATCTGACGTTCAATTTCAAGGGCGCGACCAGAAGGTCAGCGCCCTTTCATTTCACGTCACCTTGCTCGCTTAGGGTCGTTTTCGCTGACATTAACAAGACATCGGTGTCAACACTACTGGCTAAAGACTATACAGGGTGGTGAACTTGTCCTGCAGGTAGCTGCAGTAGTAGCGGGCGTCAAAGTCCATGCCGCAGGCGCCCTTGATGAGCTCCGGCGCGTCTTTGGCGCGGCCCCACTGCCAAATGTGCTCGCCCAGCCACGCGCGGACGGGTGCCAAGTCGCCGCTCGCGCAGGCACCGGTAAGGTCGACGCCGTCGCGGCACATGGCCGGCACAAACATGGCATCGTAGGCGCTACCCAGTGCATAGGTGGGGAAGTAGCCAAACGAGCCACCGCTCCAGTGCGTATCCTGCAGACAGCCGTGCGTGTCGTCGGGAACGGGAATGCCCAGGTACTCGTCCATAAAGCGGTTCCAAAGCGCGGGGATGTCCTTGGCCGTGGCCTCGCCGGCAAACAGCATGCGCTCAATCTGGTAGCGCACCATAATATGCAGCGGGTAGGTGAGCTCGTCGGCCTCGGTGCGGATCAGCGACGGCTGCGCGATGTTCACGGCGCGGTAGAGCGTGTCCTCGTCCACGTCGCCGTAGACCTCGGGTGCGTGACGGCGCAGCGCCTGCAGTAGCGGTCCCATAAAGGCGCGGCTGCGGCCCACGGTGTTCTCAAAGAAGCGACTCTGGCTCTCGTGGATACCCATGGAGGTGCCGCCCTCCAGGCACGTGCGCGCATAAGCGGGGTTGACGCCCAGCTCGTAGGCGGCATGTCCCGCCTCGTGGATGATGCTGTAGACGTTGGAGATGCAATCGTCCTCGTAGATGTGTGTCGCGACGCGCGCGTCACCCACGGCAAAGCCCTCGCTAAACGGGTGCTCGGTAAAGGCAAGCGTGGTGTCGTCCAGGTTGAGCCCGACGAGCTTCATAAGGTCGAAGCTCATGGCGCGCTGGGCGGCCTCGGGCACGCGGGCGTGCAAAAAGTCGGCATCGGGCTGCTGGCCGCGCTCGCTGATGGCGTGCACGAGCGGCACGACCGTGGCCTTGACCTCGTCGCAAAACGCATCGAAGCTCTTGGTGGAAAGACCGCGCTCGTACTGATCGAGCCACACGTCGTATGGATCGCGCTTGGGGTCCATGAGCTCGGCCTGATGTTTAAGTTGGGCGACGATTCTATCCACATAGGGCTCAAAGCTCGCCCAGTCATTGGCCGTCTTGGCCTTGTGCCACACGGCGTCGGCCTCGCAGGTGAGCCTGGTCCAGGCCTCGGCTTCCTCGGTGGGGATGACGCTTGCCTCGCGCTGGTCGCGGCCGAGCACACGGATCTCGTCGAGCAGCTGCGGGTCGTCGATCTTGCCGCCGGCGACGGTCTCGCGTGCCAGCGAACGCACAAGTTCGACAGACTTTTTGCTGGTCAGGAGCTTGTGATGCTCGCCGGCAAGGGTTCCCATGGCGTCGGCACGCGCTGCGGCGCCGTTGGCGGGAGCAATAGTCGCGCCGTCAAACTCGGCAATCTTGAGCAGGTATTCGCGGGTCCACAGCTTGCCCTCGAGCTTGCGGAACTTCTTGACGGTCTTATCGACCTTCATACCCTTGGGTGCCTTGCCCACGGCAGTCTTAGCCTTCTTATCGAGTTTCTTTCCCATACCATATCCTTGATCTCGTGAGCCGAGCGCCTCGGGTGGGCGCACGGCCAGTTTGCATACCTACCCGCCTTGTACCCAGCACGAACAAAACGGAACGCGGCGATACGCTCACACAATGTGGTATCCTATAGCCCAATGCGTTGACGGAGAGGGTTTTGCCCGCCGCGTCGCCGGCAAGAGAGGGAAGGTCATGGGCTGCAAGCCTTCCCGCGGTGACAAGGGCCAAGCGTTCACTCCCGAGCAGCGACCTCAACGGGCACGCGGCTAGCGGCGGCGAAGCCCCAGTAGGGAAGCCGTGAGCCTCGCGATAAGGGGCGCAGAGTGGGCACGGCGGGCCAGACATCCGCCGGGTCAAACAAGGTGGTACCGCGGAATTCAACCGTCCTTGGGCAATGCACATGCCCGAGGACGGTTTTTTGTTACCGAACCGGGCCGCACATCCGCAGCACCGGGTGGCTCCAGCTGCCGTGGCAAGTGGATGCGCGAGAGACGAAAGGGAAGACATGAGTCTGATTGATGATCTGGTCAAACTCGAGGAAGAGGCCAAGGAGCTCGTCGCAGGCGCCGACGACGCCGAGAAGCTCGAGGCCGCGCGCGTCGCGCTGCTCGGCCGCAGGGGCCGCATCACCGGCCTGATGCGCATGATGGGCAAGCTCGCCCCCGAGGATCGTCCCGTCATGGGCAAGCGCGCCAACGAGATGCGCCAGCTGATCGAGGGCATGCTCGACGAGCGCACCACCGAGATGAAGGCCGCCGCCCTCAAGCACGCACTCGAGCACGATGCCGTCGACATCACGCTGCCGGGCATCCGTCCGCAGATCGGTCACCAGCACCTGATCAAGCAGATTATCGAGGAGGCCGAGGACATCTTCTGCGGTATTGGCTATACCGTCGAGTCTGGCCCCATGGTCGACACCTCCTACTACAACTTCACCGCGCTCAACGCCCCCATGGATCACCCGAGCCGCTCGGCCCGCGATACCTTCTACGTGGTCGACAACAACCCCGGCAGCGTCGCGCACCCCGAGGCTCACGCCCACGGCGAGTCCGACGTGCTGCTGCGCACCCAGACCTCGGGCGTGCAGATCCACACCATGGAGTCGCAGAAGCCGCCCATCTATATGATCTGCCCGGGCACCGTCTACCGTCCTGACACGGCCGATGCCTGCCACCTGCCGCAGTTCAACCAGATTGAGGGCCTGGTCGTTGACGAGGGCATCACCTTTGGCGACCTTAAGGGCACGCTCGACTACTTTGTTAAGTGCATGTTTGGCGAGGACCGCAAGACGCGTTACCGCCCGCATTTCTTCCCCTTCACCGAGCCTTCCTGCGAGGTGGACGTGAGCTGCCACGTGTGCGGCGGCAAGGGCTGCAACTTCTGCAAGCATAGCGGCTGGATCGAGATCCTGGGCTGCGGCATGGTCGACCCCAACGTCCTGATCAACTGCGGCATCGACCCCGAGAAGTACACCGGCTTCGCCTTTGGCATTGGCGCCGAGCGCGTCGCGGCCCTGCGCTACGACCTGCCCGACCTGCGAACTCTCATGACGGGCGATATGAGATTCCTGAATCAGTTCTAAATCACCCGTTCTAGCAAGCATTTCTTTCTCATAAGGAGTAATCAAGTGAGAGTTTCTTACGACTGGCTCAAGACCATGATCGATATTCCGGAGGATCCCAAGACCCTTTCGGACGAATATATCCGTACCGGCACCGAGGTCGAGGCGATCGACACCGTGGGCGAGTCCTTCGACCACGTGGTGACCGCCAAGGTGCTCACCAAGACCCCGCACCCCGATAGCGACCATATGTATGTGTGCTCGGTCGACGTGGGCGACAAGAACCTCGACGCCGATGGCAATCCTGCCCCGCTGCAGATTGTCTGCGGCGCGCAGAACTTTGAGGCCGGCGACCACATCGTCACGGCCATGATCGGCGCCGTGCTTCCCGGCGACATCAAGATCAAGAAGAGCAAGCTGCGCGGCGTCGTGTCCATGGGCATGAACTGCTCCGCGCGCGAGCTCGGCCTGGGCGGCGACCACTCCGGCATCATGATTCTGCCCGAGGACACGCCCTGCGGCATGCCGTTTGCCGAGTACGTGGGCTCGAGCGACACCGTGCTCGACTGCGAGATCACGCCCAACCGTCCCGACTGCCTGTCCATGATCGGCATGGCCCGCGAGACCGGCGCCATCTTCGACCGCGATTTCCACGTTGAGCTGCCCGCCATCAAGGCGGAGACCGGCCGCGCGACCGACGACGAGCTTTCCGTCGAGATCGCCGACGAGGGCCTGTGCGACCGCTACGTCGCCCGCATCGTGCGTAACGTGAAGGTCGGCCCGTCGCCCGACTGGATGGTCAAGCGCCTCAACGCCCTGGGCGTGCGCCCGCACAACAACATCGTCGACATCACCAACTACGTGATGATGCTCACCGGTCAGCCGCTGCATGCCTTTGACCTGTCTACCTTTGCCGAGCGCGACGGCCACCGCCGCGTGGTGGTTCGCGCCGCCCAGCAGGACGAGAAGTTTACGACGCTCGACGGCGAGGAGCGCACGCTCGACGCCGGCATGGGTCTCATCACCGACGGCGAGCGCCCCGTGGCGCTGGCCGGCGTTATGGGCGGCATGGATTCCGAGATCGAGGGCGACACCGTCGACGTGATGGTCGAGAGCGCCTGCTTCAACGCCGGTCGCACCTCGCACACCAGCCGCGATCTGTCGCTGATCTCCGACGCCTCCATTCGCTTTGAGCGCCAGGTTGACGAGACCGGCTGCGTGGACGTCGCCAACGTTACCTGCGCGCTCATCGAGCAGATCGCCGGCGGCGAGGTCGCTCCCGGCTATGTCGACGTGTTCCCCGCGCCCAAGACCATCGACAGCATTAAGCTGCGCCTGGCCCGCGTGCACGCCATCTGCGGTGCCGACATCGAGCCCGACTTTATCGAGCGTTCGCTCACCCGTCTGGGCTGCACCGTCGAGCGCAACGGCGAGGACTTTATGGTCACCCCGCCGAGCTTCCGTCCCGACCTGCCGCGCGAGATCGACCTGATCGAGGAGGTCCTGCGCCTGTGGGGCATGGGCCGCGTGACGGCGACCATCCCGGCTGCCAAGAACCATATCGGCGGTCTGACCCGCGAGCAGAAGCTCACCCGCAAGGTCGGCGAGATCCTGCGCGCCTGCGGCCTCAACGAGACCACGACCTTTGGCTTTGCCGCCCCGGGCGACCTGGAGAAGATCGGCATGTCCACCGAGGGCCGCGGCTGCCCCGTGGTGCTCATGAACCCGCTGGTAGCCGAGCAGACCGAGATGCGCCGCTCGCTGCTGCCGGGCCTGCTCCAGTCCGTGGCCTACAACGAGGCCCACGGCACGCCCAACGTGCACCTGTACGAGGTCGGCAGCCTGTTCCATGGCCGCGAGAACGCCAGCCTGCCCAAGGAGACCAAGTCCGTGGCGGGCGTGCTCTCGGGCCAGTGGAGCGAGCAGTCCTGGAACATGAAGTACCGCAAGCTGCGCTTCTTCTTTGGCAAGGGTATTGTCGAGGAGCTGCTTGCCCAGCTGCGCATCGAGAAGGTTCGCTTCCGTCCTGCCGAGGGCGAGGGCTATGCCTTTTTGCAGCCGGGTCGTGCGGCCGAGGTTCTGTCCGGCGGCACCGTGCTGGGCTGGGTCGGCGAGATTCACCCCGAGGCGCGCGAAGCCATGGGCATCGACGAGGTCGTCGTTGCTTTTGAGCTCGACCTGGACAAGCTGATCAAGGGTGCCCGCAACCAGGAGAACTACCGTGAGTTCTCGCAGTACCCGGCTGTTGAGCACGACCTTGCTATCGTAGTCGACAACACCGTGACCTGCGAGGATCTTGAGCGCCGCATTACCAGTGCCGGCGGCAAGCTGCTCGAGGGCGTGCGCCTGTTCGATGTCTACCGCGATCCGGTCCGCATCGGAGCGGGCAAGAAGTCCATGGCCTTTGCGCTTACGTACCGCTCCGACGACCACACGCTCACCAGCGAAGAGGTCGAGAAGGCGCACCAGAAGATTGTCACCAAGGTATGCAAGGGCGTAAACGGCGAGGTCCGCGGCTAGGATTTGCGCTGGGGTATGGGTTAGCGGTGGTTGCCGCCGAGTCTTATGTGGCTGCTATCCTCGGTATAAGGCATCGCTGAGCCTGCATATATGACACACGCATTACATAACGGCGTGCTGCTTTGTCGGCAGCGCGCCGTTTTGCTATGATAGCCCGCGGCGTGTTACGAATATAACAATACGTAACACTGGCAAGGTGATTCAAGCGGTGTCGCGATTCTGCGCGCCGGCAATCGGGAGGCGTATATGCACATTCCAGATAACTACCTGTCCCCGCAGACCGATGCCGTCATGGCGGTGGCGATGGTGCCCGTGTGGGTCCACTGCATTAAGAAGGTACGCGCCACGCTCGATCGCGAGCACATGGCGTTCCTGGGCATCTGCGCCGCGTTCTCGTTCCTGCTCATGATGTTCAATGTACCGCTGCCCGGCGGCACCACAGGTCACGCCGTCGGCGGCGCGCTCATTGCGCTGCTGCTAGGCCCCGAGGCCGCGGCTATCGCTGTCTCGGTCGCGCTGGCGCTGCAGGCACTGCTGTTTGGCGATGGCGGCATCCTGTCCTTTGGTGCCAACTGCTTTAACATGGCATTTGTGCTGCCGTTTGTGGCAGCCATCGTGTTCCGTGCGCTCAACGGCCGCCTGCACGACAAGAGCTGGGGTACTTCGGTTTCTGCCATCGTGAGCGGCTGGGTTGGCTTGTGCGTGGCTGCCCTGTGCGCTGCCATCGAGTTTGGCATTCAGCCGATGCTCTTCACCAACGCCTCGGGTGCCCCACTGTACTGCCCCTTCCCGCTGTCTGTGGCCATTCCGGCCATGTTGATTCCGCATATGCTGGTAGCCGGTGTGGTCGAGGGCGTGGCGACCGCCGCTATCTACGGTTTTATCAAGAAAACGGCGCCGAGCATTATCGTCGGACCCGAGGCCGTCGATGGCCAGCTTGCTGCCGAGGGCGCTGCTGCCAAGAAGACCTCGCTGGTCCCTACGCTCATCTTGGTTGCCGTGCTTGTCGTGGCCACGCCGCTGGGCCTGCTGGCCACGGGTGACGCCTGGGGTGAGTGGGACGCCGAGGGCGCCGCGACCGCCGTTCAGGAGGCTGGCGATGACAGCCTGCAGGCTTCGGTCGGTCTCGACACCCCGACCTTTGCCGACGCGCTCCCCACGGGCGATTATCTGCAGGCCTATTCCGAGGAGCAAGGCCTTGGCTTTGCCGGTCAGGCTGCCATGTATATCCTTTCCGGCGTGATTGGCGTGGCGGTGCTCACCATCGCATTTCGTCTGATCTCGCTGACGGTTAAGGAAAGCGGTGCTCATGGCAATAGCCGAGCTGCCTAGCTGGCTTGCGGCTGAGGAGCGATACGAGCCCGTGGGGGCTCGGCATCGTGTGATGCAAAAGAATGTCCTGCACCTGGCGAGCCTGCTTGAGCGGGTTCGCCTGGGTGGGGGCGCGCACGAGGGCGGGTCGATGGTCGACCGCGCCCTTTCTTGCGTTTCGGCTCCGGTGCGCCTGGTGGGGATGTTCGTCTGCGTTCTATGCGTGTGTCTGACGCAGAGCCCGCTGTACCTCATGTTGATGGCGGCTATCGCACTGGTGCTCGTTGCCGTGCGCCCCGTGCGCGGGCTGCGGGCAACCTTTGTGCCGGCGCTTTGCGCTGCGGGGCTCGCAGTGGTTCTGGCGCTGCCTGCCCTGCTGCTGGGCGCTTCCGCTACGGGCGCCATGCTCAAAATTGCGCTCAAGACGTTCATTAACGTGTCGCTCGTGCTGGGCGTTTCGTGGACACTCACCTGGAGCCGCATGTCGGCGGCGCTCAAGACGCTACATCTGCCCGACGAGGTCATCTTTACGTTTGATATGGCGCTCAAGCACATCGAGGTGCTTGGTCGCACGGCGCACAATCTGTGCGAATCGGTCATGCTGCGCAGCGTTGGCCGTGCGCCTGAGGGATTTTCGCGTACTGATTCGATCGCGGGTATCATGGGCATGACCTTTATCAAGGCGATGGAATGCAGCCGCGCGATGGACGAGGCTATGCTTTGCCGCGGCTTTGCCGGTGCGTATCCGGCGCCCGTGCGCGCCGGGTTTGGCTGGCGCGATGCCGTTTACGCGGCCGTTGTGGTTCTGCTTGCCGTGTTGCGCGCGGTGCTGTAACGCGGGCGGTCGAACCGTCGATATGAATAGGGAAGGGCGACGTTTTGGCAAACGATACGAATGACGCAATGGGCGCGAGCGGTGCTGCTGGCGCCGAGGTCACGCCGCTCATCGAGCTGCGCGACGTAGTGTTCTCCTATGCGGGGCATACGGTTGTCGATGGCGTATCGCTGCAGGTCGATCGCGGGGAGCTCGTTGCCCTGCTCGGTCCCAACGGCTGCGGTAAGACGACGATTATGCGCCTCATTAACGGCCTTGAACTCGCGGATGCAGGGGCATACCTGTTTGACGGACACGTGATCGATGCGGCGTTTCTAAAGGATTCCGCGGCCGCTCAGCGTTTTCATCAGCGCGTGGGCTTTGTGTTCCAGAATGCCGACGCCCAGCTCTTTTGCGCTACGGTGGGTGAGGAAGTTGCTTTTGGTCCCGCGCAGATGGGGCTGCCGGCAGACGAGCTCGAGCGCCGCGTGCACGATGCCATGGAACTGTTTCAAGTTGCCGACCTTGCCGACGCCTCTCCCTATCAGCTCTCGGGCGGGCAAAAGAAGCGCGTTGCGCTGGCTGCAGTCGTATCGATGAACCCGGATATCTTGGTCCTCGACGAGCCTACCAATGGGCTCGACGAGGATTCATGTGACATCGTGGTCAACTTCTTGCTGGCCTACGTCGCGGCGGGTAAGACGGTCTTGATGAGTACACATCATCAGGATTTGGCGCGACGCTTGGGTGCCCGTGCAATCTATATCGATCGATATCACCATGTGGTCGAGGCACCTTCGCCGTCGTATGGAACCGAAAGCGGTGCTACGGACTAGTTGCTGCGTAGAGCGTGCGTAGCCGCCCGCGCGGCTTTGCCGTGATGGTATAGTTATCCAGGTTTTTATGGGGGTGGCTATGCCAAGCTGGAACATTCATATCGCTCAGACGGAGCGTTTGCTGGAGCGCACCGGTGCGCTTGCCAATAGCGTGCGCGATCGCAATGCCTTTTTGTTTGGCTGCGTGGTTCCGGATATCTTCGTGGGCTATATGGTCCCTGGCATCGCCGATCCCATCCCGTACCGCATTACGCACTTTGCCAAGCCTGAGCCCATCCCAAAGCCTCGTGAGCATGAGTTCTGGGATACCTATGTGGCACCGTTGCTTAAAAGTTCGCCCATCGGTGCGCCAGCCGCGGCGACCTCGATTATCGAGGAACGCGAGCGACTGAACCGCGTGCACTATCCCCAGCGCTACAAGGATGCCGAGCCGGTTGCCGGTCCCGGTGCCTGTGAGTTCTCGCTTGCGTCCGAAGATGTGGCGCAGTCGTTGCTCGATTTGACACTGGGTGTCTGGTCACATCTGGTGGCCGATACCGTATGGAATACGCGCGTGAATCAGTACCTTGAGGCGCACGGCGGCAAGCCGTGCGAGGAGTTCCGCATTAAAAAGCAAGGCGACTTTGACTGGTTTGGCAAGACGCTGGGCATTGTTTCCATCCCGCGTGCGACCGATCGCCTGTATACCGCTGCGACGCGTTTTGGGCAGTATCCCATCCATAAGGAGTATGTGCTCAAGACCATCGGCGTTATGCACGAGATCGTGCGCGAAAACCCCGGCGAGCCCGACCATCCGCCATACCGCCTGCTGACCGAGGAATTCTTCGACGCAACGTTTACCGAGGTTATCGAGCTGACCGAGGCGGGATTCGCGGCTCGCGTTGCCGCTTCTGACGTCCCCGCAGTCCCTCTGATCGCTAGCTGCTAGCCGGCCGGCTTGACGGTGAACAGTTCATCCCAATTGACCAACGGCTCTCGTCGCAGGGCGTCTTCGGTGGTGCGCTCGGCATCGGAGAGACTTGCGACTGAACACATGTCGATGAAGCGGCATATGAAGAAGGTCTTAAAAAAGGACCCGGAAGGCAATGCCTTCCGGGCCCTTTGCAATGCAAATCTGCTTGCAAGTACGATTTAGCGCACCTGAGCGACGTAAGCGACGTTGGTCGAGGAGACCTTATCCTCGAGCTGGACGCTCATGCGGGGATCGCCAGCGGTAGCGACGGTCAGATCGCCGGCCTCGACGTAGCCGAGCTCCTTAGCGGTCTCGATCGCCTTGACGATCGTGCCGTTGACGGTGCCCTGAGTAATCTCGGCCTGGTGCGGGATAACGCCCCAGTACATAATCATCTGCTGGACGGCCCACTCGTGGCGGGAGAACGCGCAGATCGGCATGTTGGGACGGAAGTGCGAGATCAGGCGAGCGGTACGACCGGTGGTCGTCGGCACGGTGATGCACTTGGCGCCAACGGTGGTGGCCATGTTCACAGCGGACATACCCACAACGTTGTTGACGACGCGGGTGCCGTGAGCGTCAGCCGGAACCTCGAGCGGAGCGTGAGCCGGGAGGTACTTCTCGGTCTCGAGAGCAATGCTGGCCTGCATCTTAACGGCCTCGACCGGGTACTTACCGGCAGCGGACTCGCCAGAGAGCATAACGGCGTCGGTGCCGTCGTAGATGGCGTTAGCAACGTCGGCAACCTCGGCGCGCGTCGGGCGCGGGTTCTGCTGCATGGAGTCGAGCATCTGCGTAGCGGTGATAACGGGCTTGTAGGCCGCGTTGCACTTGGCGATGATCTCCTTCTGGATGTGCGGAACGAGCTCGGGCTTGATCTCGATGCCCAGGTCGCCACGGGCGACCATGATACCGTCGGAAGCCTCGAGGATCTCGTCGAAGTTCTCGACGCCCAGGGCGCACTCGATCTTCGGGAAGATCGTCACGTGCTCGCCGCCGTTCTCGCGGCAAAGCTCGCGGATGCCGCGGACGGACTCGCCGTCACGGATGAAGGAAGCGGCGATGTAGTCGATGTTCTCGGTCAGGCCAAAGAGGATGTCCTGACGATCGCGCTCGGTGATGGCGGGCAGCGAGATGTTGACGTTGGGCATGTTGACGCCCTTGCGCTCGCCGATCAGGCCGTCGTTCTTGACGACGCAGGTCATGTCCTGGCCGCTGACGGACTCGACCTCGAGGGCAACCAGACCGTCATCGATCAAGATAAGGGAGCCCTTCTCGACCTCGGAGGGCAGAGCCAGGTAGTCGAGGGAGATGTGCTCAGCGGTGCCGTGGAAATCCTCGGACGTGGGCTGAGCGGTGACGACGATCTTATCGCCGGTCTTGACGGCAACCTTCTTGCCGTCGACCAGAAGGCCGGTGCGGACCTCGGGGCCCTTGGTGTCGAGCAGGATGCCGACGGGCAGACCGAGCTCCTTGGAAATACGACGGACGCGCTCGATGCGACCGTGGTGCTCGTCGTAGGATCCGTGCGAGAAGTTAAAACGGGCGACGTTCATGCCCGCCTTGATCATCTCGCGGATGGTCTCGTCGCTATCGCAGGCGGGACCCATGGTGCATACAATCTTGGTGCGCTTGTACATTCAGACCTCCATCTGACATCGTCTTGCGCTGATAGATAAACCATAAGAAATAAAACTGAGATGATTATAACGAAATGCCGACCGAATACCTCAAAAAATCGACCGTATGCCGAATTAGAAGTTCATTTTTTGCGGTAAAAACGGTATATGAAAAATCTTTACCAACCGTTCTGACCGCTGCTATCTGGGCGATATTTCAGTTTGATGATGCACCGAAGAAAAAACGTTTTATCAATGTTGAGCATCACACGGTCTGCATCGTTGCACTCGAGCCGTGTTTCCAATTGGAATGTTTTGGCTAGACGCGCCGCTTTGGGGTACCATAGCCCCACTATCAACTGCCGCTCAGCACGGCAGCCTTGATGAGCCCTTGCCCTTCTCCTGGGAATTATGATCGGGCATCAATCTGCTGAGTGGCCCGAATCCCAGGAGGGGACTCTATATGCAAAAGGAATACCTGTCCGCCGCGGCGGAGGTACTCAGCGACCAAGGTGTCGATGAGAACCTCGGCCTGAGCAACGACGAGGCGTCGTCGCGCCTTGCCAAGACAGGCCCTAACAAGCTCGAGGAAGCCGAGAAGACCCCGTTGTGGAAGCGCTTCTTTGAGCAGATGGCCGACCCCATGGTCATCATGCTGATCGTTGCCGCCGTCATCAGCGCGCTCACGGGCATGGTCAAGGGCGAGGCGGACTTTGCCGATGTCGCCATCATCATGTTCGTCGTTATCGTCAACTCGGTGCTGGGCGTGGTCCAGGAGGCTAAAAGCGAGGAGGCCCTCGAGGCCCTGCAGGAGATGAGCGCGGCGCAGTCCAAGGTGCTGCGCGACGGCAAGCTCGTGCACCTGCCGAGCGCCGAGCTCGTGCCCGGTGACGTGATCATGCTCGAGGCGGGCGACTCCGTCCCGGCCGACTGCCGCGTGCTCGAGAGCGCCACGATGAAGATCGAGGAGGCCGCCCTTACCGGCGAGTCCGTGCCCGTCGAGAAGCATGCCAACGTGATTGAGCTCGCCGCCGGCACCGACGACGTGCCGCTCGGCGACCGCAAGAACATGTGCTACATGGGTTCCACCGTGGTATACGGCCGCGGCCGCGCCGTCGTGGTCGGCACCGGCATGAACACCGAGATGGGTAAGATCGCCGGCGCCCTGGCCGAGGCCAAGGAAGAGCTCACGCCGCTGCAGGTGAAGCTTGCCGAGCTCAGCCGCATCCTCACCATCATGGTTATCGTCATCTGCGTCGTTATCTTTGGCGTCGATATCATCCGCCACGGCGTGGGCAACGTTCTTACCGACCCGACCGCCCTGCTCGATACCTTTATGGTCGCCGTCTCGCTCGCCGTCGCTGCCATCCCCGAGGGCCTGGTCGCCGTCGTGACCATCGTGCTGTCGCTTGGCGTGACCAAGATGGCCAAGCGCCAGGCAATCATCCGCAAGCTCTCTGCCGTCGAGACGCTCGGCTGCACGCAGACCATCTGCTCCGACAAGACCGGTACCCTTACCCAAAACAAGATGACCGTCGTCAAGCACGAGCTCGCTGCGCCTAAGGAGAAGTTCCTGGCCGGCATGGCTCTGTGTTCCGATGCCCAGTGGGACGAGGAGTTGGGCGAGGCCGTGGGTGAGCCGACTGAGTGCGCGCTCGTCAACGACGCCGGCAAGGCGGGGCTCACCGGCCTGACCGCCGAGCACCCGCGCGTGGGCGAGGCCCCGTTCGACTCGGGCCGCAAGATGATGTCCGTGGTCGTCGAGACCCTGGACGGCGAGTACGAGCAGTACACCAAGGGCGCGCCCGACGTGGTGATCGGCCTGTGCACCCACATCTACGAGGGCGATAAGGTCGTTCCGCTGACCGAGGAGCGTCGTGCCGAGCTCGTGGCCGCCAACAAGGCCATGGCCGACGAGGCCCTGCGCGTGCTGGCGCTGGCAAGCCGCACCTACACCGAGGTCCCGGCCGACTGCAGTCCCGCCGCGCTCGAGCATGACCTGGTCTTCTGCGGCCTGTCCGGCATGATTGACCCGGTCCGCCCCGAGGTCGCCGACGCCATCCGCGAGGCGCACGACGCCGGTATCCGCACCGTCATGATCACGGGCGACCACATTGACACCGCCGTGGCCATCGCCAAGCAGCTGGGCATCGTCACCGATCGCGGCCAGGCAATCACGGGCGCCGACCTCGACCGCATGAGCGACGAGGAACTCGACGCGCATATCGAGGACTACGGCGTGTACGCCCGCGTCCAGCCCGAGCACAAGACCCGCATCGTCGAGGCTTGGAAGTCGCGCGACCAGATCGTGGCCATGACGGGCGATGGCGTCAACGACGCCCCGTCCATCAAGCGTGCCGACATCGGCGTTGGCATGGGCATCACCGGTACCGATGTCACCAAGAACGTTGCCGACATGGTGCTTGCCGACGACAACTTCGCCACCATCATAGGTGCCTGCGAAGAGGGTCGCCGCATCTACGACAACATCCGCAAGGTCATCCAGTTCCTGCTTTCGGCCAACCTTGCCGAGGTGTTCTCGGTGTTTATCGCCACGCTCATCGGTTTTACCATCTTCCAGCCGGTGCAGCTGCTGTGGGTGAACCTGGTCACCGACTGCTTCCCCGCGCTCGCGCTGGGCATGGAGGATGCCGAGGGCGACATCATGAAGCGCAAGCCGCGCAACGCCAAGGACGGTGTCTTTGCCGGACATATGGGTCTGGACTGCGTGGTCCAGGGCCTGATCATCACCGTGCTGGTGCTGGCGAGCTTCTTTGTGGGCGTGTACTTTGACATGGGCTACATCCACATCGCCGATATGATCGCCGGCAATGCCGACGAGGAAGGCGTGATGATGGCGTTCATCACGCTCAACATGGTCGAGATTTTCCACTGCTTCAATATGCGCAGCCGTCGTGCGTCGCTGTTCACCATGAAGAAGCAGAACAAGTGGCTGTGGGCTTCCGCCGCGCTGGCACTGGTGCTGACGGTGATCGTGACCGTGCAGCCGACGCTTGCCGAGATGTTCTTTGGCCCTGTGACGCTTGAGCTTAAGGGCGTTCTTGCCGCGTTGGGCCTTGCCTTCCTGATCATTCCGCTGATGGAGATCTACAAGGCGATCATGCGCGCGGTCGAGAAAGAGTAATGTTCCTGTCCGGGCCCGACCGCCTGCGGGGTTTCCACGGGCACGTCCTCGCCGCTTTGCGGCTGCGGGATGTGCCCTTAGGAAACCCCTCCCGGCGGGCGGGCCCTGCGGTATCCTTGCTGGCTTTTCTCCCGCGCGGATGATAAAGGGCTGAGGGAAAGTTTGTGAGCTGGTCGGGCTTTGCCCGGCCAGCTCTTTTTGATTTAAAATACCTGCTCAGTTGTGATTTATGGTGCTGGGAGGCGCTTGTGGGCAAGGCTAAGGCTAAAGCGAAGAAAAAGACGACGGGGGCGCGGGCTAAGCGCGATCGTCGTCGGAAGCTTGCGACCGAGGCCCCCGCGTCTGCCGAGGAGCTGCTGGCAAGCGTGCCGGGACTTGACGCGCTGCAGGACGTTCCGGCGTTTGATGACCTGCCGGTTGATGAAGCCCAGCAGACTGCCTTTGATGATTTCTGCGCACATGCCGAGGAGCCCGAGCAGATGCGGCTGGGTGCCGTAGTGCGCTTGGATCGCGGGTTTCCGCTGGTGGCGACTGCCGACGATACCTTCCGCGCCGAGCATGCCGTGGGGTTTGCCAAGGCGCGCGGCGAGGACGAGGTCCTGCTGCCTGCCGTGGGCGACCGTGTGGCGGTGCGCTGCGCTCCCGGGCACGATATGGGCGTGATTGAGTGCGTGCTGCCGCGCCGTACGAGCTTTGAGCGTTGGCGCGGCCGTGCCCGTGGAGAGCGCCAGGTGCTCTGCTCCAACGTGGATAGCGTGCTAATCGTGCAGGCGCTCGGTGCCGGTGAGGTGCTGCTCGACCGCGTGGCGCGCTCGCTGGTGTTGGCGCTCGACTGCGATGCCGAGCCGGTGGTGGTGCTCACCAAAGCTGACCGTTGCGATGCCGAGGAGCTCGAGCGCGATCTGGACCGCGTGCGCCGCCTGGTGGGTCCGGACGTGCGCGTGATCGTGACGTCCTCTGCCGAGGGCCGCGGCCTGGACGAGGTCCGTGCCTGCGTGCCCGCCGGGAGCTGCGCCATGATTCTGGGCGAGTCGGGTGCCGGCAAGTCGACGCTGCTCAATGCACTGCTGGGCCACGATACGTTGGCGACCGGCGGTGTGCGCGAACGCGACGACCAGGGCCGTCACACTACCGTCGCGCGCGTGATGGTGGCACTGCCGGGCGACGCCGGTGTGATCGCCGATGCCCCGGGCCTGCGCAGCCTACCGCTCGTGGGTCACGAGCGGGGTCTGGCGCGCGCCTTCCCCGAGATTGTCGAGGCATCGCGCGCGTGCCGGTTTGGCGATTGCATGCATACCCATGAGCCGGGTTGCGCCGTTCGCGAGGCCGAGGACGCCGGGCAGATCGACAGTCTGCGTCTGGAAACGTTCCAAAACTTGGCGTCATCCATGCGCGTGAGCGCTCAAATGCTCGATCCCGATGTCCATCTGTAATTGATTTTTCCTATGACAGCCGTCTCCCAACTGTTCGGGAGACGGCTTTTTTGCTGCGGAAAAGCCTCGAAACATGCAGTTTGCTGACGTGCTGACCAAAACCTTGCCACGAGCTTGACGGTCTGGTCAGCTTTTGGTCAGCGATTGGTTTGACATCGAAAACCAAGATCGCGATTGCGCCGCTTTGCACTCTGACCGCCCAGACAATGGTGGTACGGGCATTCGCCCGGCACTGCCATGAGAGGAGCGGCCGTGAACAAGAGCAAGCGCATCGCCATCAGTCTGGTCGCGGGCGTGCTCGCTGCTCTGCTCTGCATGGTTTACGGCTCGTCGATCCGCTCGCAAGCCGAACAGGTCCAGGCTGAGACCTTGGCCAAGTACGGTGGCGATCGCGTCGAGGTATGCGTCGCGGCGCGTGATATCGATGTGGGCGAGACCCTCGATGAGACCAATGTCATAACCCAGGAATGGCTGACGAGTTTGCTGCCGCGTGACGCGGCGACCGAGCTGCGCCAGGTACACGGCGACGTGACGACTTCACGTATTCCCAAAAACGCCGTGATCTGCAATGTCTACACCAAGGCCGAGAGCCACAAGCTCGAGGTGCCTAAGGGCAAGGTCGCCGTTTCGGTGGCGGTCGATGCCGAGCACTCGGTCGGCGGTGCCACGGGCGTGGGCAGCTATGTGGACGTGTACGTGCAAAAAGATGGCGTAACCGATCGACTGTGCGGCGCGCACGTGATCGATACCAGTGAGAATTCCGGTGCCACGCGCGAGGGCAAGATCGAATGGGTGACGCTGGCGGCTGACCCCGAAGACGTCAAGGAACTGCTGGGAGCCTCGGGCAAGGGAACGGTCAGCTTGACGATTCCCGCCACGGCGCGCGGCAAAAAGAGCGGAGGCGACGAGTGATGAAGGCGATCTGGCTTGCGTGCTGCGCGTGCGGCGATTACGGGCTGTTGCAGCGGGAAGTCGAGGGCCGTGATGCGGGTGCACAGGTGCTTCGCGTGGGTGACCTGGACGGGCTGATTTCCATGGCGCGGGCGTTTCCGTCGCGCCGCGGGGCTGCCATCATCGCGGCGTCTCTGTTTGATATCGAAGATGTGCGCAAGACTGTTGCGCGCCTGACGGCCGAAGGCCGCGTGAGTCGCGTGGTCGTGTTGATAGAAGCACTCGATCCGTCGGATATCGAGGGGCTGTTTCGCGCAGGGGCGACCGAGGTCATCGCTGCGCACAGTATATGCGGCAACGGGCGCGCGGGCGAGGGAGCGGTTGATTCCGATCGGCGCATGACGATTGAGCCCGATGCTTTTGTTGATAGGGAACCCGGGGCGCCTCGCGCTACAAGAGGCCCGCGTGTTGATGATTATGGAAAAGCGGAAGCCGAGCATGGTCGGCGCCCCCGGAACCCCCTTGTATACGATGACGCTGGAGGGCCGGCGCAGCATGCTGGCGACTCCCCGGCTGTAGATTTGGGATACGTGCACGGCGTGAATCTGGCGGATGAACTCGACGAAGTTGAGGGCTTTGCCGGGTGCGGCGAGTTGTCGCTGATGCAGCATGAGCAGATTGTGCAGAACGAGCCTGCCTCGCAGACCGAACAAGCTGCCATGCCGGCTTGGACGCAGCGTGTGGTTGCGGCGGGGGGGACGGGGACGCTGCCGCCGACGCCCGCCCCGCCGCCTCCGATGCCGCCGGCAGACGCTGCCGCTTCGCCGCACCGAGCTCCGGTCATCTGCGCCATTTCGGGTTCGGGCGGTTGCGGCAAGTCGACGATCGTTGCCACCATGGCACACACATCGTCGCTGTTGGGCTTGCGTGCCGCCGTGCTCGACCTGGACCTGATGTTTGGAAACCTTTACGACTTGTTAGGCGTCGATGCTCCGCGCGATATGGCGGCACTTATCGAGCCGTCGGCGGCGGGCGCGCTCGCCGAGCCAGATATCGTAGCCGCATCGATGCGCGTGGCGCCGGGCGTTACGCTCTGGGGTCCCGTCGCGGCGCCCGAGCAAGCCGAGCTCATGGCACGTCCGGTGGAGCTACTGCTTGATGTTCTGCGTCGCGAATCCGACGTGGTCTTTGTCGACACCTCGGTCTTTTGGGGTGATGCCGTGGCGGCTGCGGTGGCGGCGAGCGACCGCTGCCTGGTCGTTGGCGATGCGGCGGTGTCGTCCGCGACATCGGCGTCGCGCGTCATTGAACTGGCAAGTCGAGTGGGTGTGCCGCGCACGCGCATGAGCGCCGTGTTCAACCGGTTCGGTGCGCGCGGGGCAGACGAGGACGTCGCCATGCGCTTTGAGATTGCCTGTGCGTTGAGCTCCAAGATTCATATCGCCGATGGCGGGCAGGATCTCGCCGCGCTCATGGCGTTTGGACGCGCTGACGAGGCAGTGGGGCAGACCAGCGCTTTTGCGACCAGCGTGCGCGAGGCTACGCGCGAGATGCTCGTGGAACTGGGGTGCGCCGTCGGCCCTTGGAGCGATATGGTCGCCGACCGTGCAACGCGTACCGAGCGCCCGCGTATCCGCCTTCCCTGGTCGCGCGAGGGTGATCAGCGATGAGTCTGCAAACGAGGATTAAGGCTGCCGGCGCTGCAGCGGCGGCAGCGCCTGTAGATGCGGGGCGTCGCCGCGCGGTGAAACGACGCACCAAGCGCGCCGTGATGGACCGCATGGGTTACGACGAAGTGGCGCGTATCAGCGCCTATATCGACCCGGCACTTGCCCGCTCGGAATTGCGTCCCGCGGTGGAGGCGGCGCTCAATGTTGAGGAACCGACCGATCTCGCGACGCCCGAGCGCGAGACCATCATCGACGAGATTTTGGATGACGTGGTGGGCTTGGGGCCGTTGCAGCCGCTCATCGAGGACGACACCGTTACCGAGATCATGATCAACGGCTGCCGCTCGGCTTTCTTTGAACGTGGTGGCGTCTTGTACCCCATCGAGCATGCGTTTGAGGATGATGAGCAGATCCGTGTGCTTATCGACCGCATCATCTCGCCACTTGGCCGCCGTATCGACGAACGCAGCCCCATCGTCAACGCCCGCCTCAAAACGGGCTATCGCGTCAACGCGGTGATTCCGCCTGTGGCGATTGACGGACCGATTCTCACCATCCGAAAGTTCTCGGACCGCATCTGCTCACTGGACGAGCTTGTGGGGCTGGGGTCGCTGCCGCTTTGGTATGCGCAGCTGCTGTCGTGCGCGGTGTCGCTGCGACAGGACCTGGCGGTTGCGGGAGGCACGGGATCTGGTAAGACCACCCTGCTCAACGCGTTGTCATGCGAGATTTCCACCGGCGAGCGCATCGTGACGATCGAGGACTCTGCCGAGCTCAAGTTTGCGCATCATCCGCACGTGGTGCGCCTAGAGGCGCGCGAGGCTTCAATTGAGGGTGAGGGTGCGGTGACGATTCGCGACCTAGTAACTAATGCCCTGCGCATGCGCCCCGACCGCATCGTGGTGGGCGAGGTGCGTGGTGCCGAGTGCTGCGACATGTTGCAGGCCATGAACACGGGCCACGACGGGTCGCTCACCACACTTCATGCGGGTTCAGAACAGGAGACCGTGGTGCGTCTGACGTCGCTTGCACGTTATGGCATCGATCTGCCGAGCGAGCTCATCGAGGAGCAGATTGCCATGGCGCTCGACGGCATCGTGATGTCCGAGCGCCACGCCGATGGCAGGCGTTTCGTCTCCTCGTATTCGGGGGTGCGTCGCGCCGCGTCGGGCGGCGTAGAGCTCGAGCGCTATGTGACTTTCGATGCCGCCGAGCGCACCTGGACGCTTGACCGCGAGCCGCCGTTTATCGCAGAAGGCCTGCGGTCGGGGACGCTCACACAAGAGGAGGTGGACGAATGGAGGTCGCTGTGCCCCTCGTCGTAGGGGGTTTGGCAGGGTTTTCTGTTGCGACGGCGTGCGGGGCGGAACCTCGTGTGCCGCAGGTGCCGCCGGCGGAGCTGGCGCGTCAGATGCTCGAGACGGTGGCAGAGAGGCTGCCGCGTGAGCTGGTGGAAAACGATCTGCTGAAAAAGATCGCCCGTTCGTGGATATCGCTGGCTCCGGCGCATCGCCTTGGCCTCGTGATCGAAGATGCTTCGGGGCGTTTGGCGTTTCTGCTGCTATCGAGCGGTGTCTGCTGCGTTTTACTGACGATGGTGTCGTTATCGCCCCTCGGATTTGCCTTGGGACTTGTTGCTCCGATTGCCGTTGGCGCCGCTCGGGATGGCTTTGAGAGCCGGCGCGAGCAACACGATGCAGAAGAGGCCATGCCCGAGGCGTTTACCGCACTTTCCATGTCGCTTGCCTCGGGACATTCGCTGGCCCAGGGCATGCGCTTTGTGGGCGCTCATGCGCAAGAGCCGGTACATACCGAGTTTTTGCGGGTGGCGGCGGCGATCGATTGCGGCATCTCGGCGACCGACGCGCTCGATGACTTGCTCGTGCGCATCGACGCCCCCGGTCTTTCGCTTGTGACCTTGGCGCTTAAGGTATCTCAGCGCACCGGCGCTCCGCTTGCCGACTTACTGTCCGAGGCGTCGAGCATGGTGGGGGAGCGCATTGAGCTCAAGCGCCGCCTGGATGTCAAGACGTCGCAGGCTCGCATGTCTGCGCATATGGTCGCGGCGATGCCGGCGGGCATGTGCGCGGTGTTGGCGCTGCTTTCGGCAGATTTTCGTCGCGGTCTTGCGACGCCTGCCGGCGCGGGCGCTGTGGTGCTGGGCCTTGCCCTCAACGCCGTTGCCCTGGTGGTTATCCGGCGCATTATGCGGGTGGAGCTATGAGCGCCCCGGTTGCAGTTGTGGCTTGCCTGTGCGCCCTGAGTGTATTTATCGCGACGGGTTTGGATCGGGCGGATGCACGCAAGATCGCAGGGGCCTGCAAGCGCGAGACGGTGCTGGTCGCTGTCGCGGGTCGCTCGGTGGTCGATGCTCTGACCGCGCGAGTGAAGGGCGCGGTTGGAGCGGGCGGCCCGGCGCGAGTGTCGCTCGGCGAAGTGTCCGAGATGATCGATGTTGTGCGCTTGGGTCTTTCGGCCGGTCTTTCGTTTGATGCGGCGCTTGAGATTTTCTGCGCCAACCGCCGGTCAGTGCTGGCTCTTCGACTTGAGCGGGCCTGCATGGCGTGGCAGGTGGGCGTGGGCACACGTGAGGACGAGTTGTTGGCCGCCGCGCGCGATCTGGACGTGCGAGCGCTCGAGACCTTTGCCATCACGGTGGGGCAGGCGCTCGCCCTGGGTGCCCCACTTGCCGAGACGCTGGCCGCTCAAAGTCGCGAGATCCGTGCGGCTCATCGCGCCGCGGTCGAGCGTGAGATCGAGCGTGCGCCCGTCAAGCTGCTGATTCCCACCGGCACGCTCATCTTGCCGGCGTTGCTTCTGTCCATATTGGGCCCGCTGCTGGGAGCAGGCGGGATGATGTAGGGAGGAATACATGAACACGATGGTCGAAGTTGCTGACAAGGCTTGGAACCGGGCGTTTTGCCGGGCGGCACATGTTCGTCAGCGCGCCAAGGAGCTACTGCAGGAGGAGAGCGCACAGGGTACCACCGAGTATGCCATCTTGGTCGGCGTGCTCGTGGTGATCGCGATTATCGCCATCGTCGCATTTAAGGGCAAGGTTAAAGAGCTATGGGATGCGATCAGCGAGGGCATCAACAGCCTGTAGAGGGCGAGCGCCCCATCGGGGTGCTGCTGGTGTTTGCTTGCCTGACCGTGGCGATAGCGGCGGTGCTTTGGGGGCTTAACGCCGCGCGGCAGCAGCGCCCTGGGGCCGCCTTCGATTCGGGCTCAGATTCGGCGGTGGCGTCTCAAAAAGATGAGATGCGAGATGCGGACGATTCGGATGTCGCTGTCACGGCGCAAACCTTTCTGCGGACGCTCGACAAGCGGTCTGGCACTGCGACGGATTCGCCTGAGGACAACGCGATTGCGGTCCGGCTTGCATGGTCCGAGGACCGACCGATGACCGAGGCGGCGGCGGATATGTTACGCGCCTACCGCGAGGTGCCAACGGCCCAGCTCGCCCTGAGCGGCTATCTCGATATTAAGGGCAACGCATGGGGCGCCATTGTGCGCGATGGGCGCGGCTGGGTCGATATGGTGACGGTTGCCGCGGATACTGGCGATGCTTCGTGTCGTCTGCGCGCGGTGCGCCTGGTCCCGCAAACAATAAGCTCAAAGGAGGGATCGTGAAATGCATGGCGTTCTGCGTGAAGAGGTTGCCCAAGCGACTGTGGAATACGCCATCGTCACGGTGGCGCTGCTATCGATCGTGCTGGCGATTGCGGGACTTTGGCGTGCCGGTGCCGATGGGCGCTTGGCGGCGCTGGTTGAGCGGGCGGCATCCCATGGCGTTGCCTCGACGTCGGTTATCGACGCCGCTGCGGGCGCTAAGGACATCGCGTTGTATTGATATCGCGCGCGAGGACCGGGCGCAGTCTACGGTCGAGGCCGCTTTTTTGCTGCCGACGTTTCTGACACTCATCCTTCTCGCACTGCAACCGGTGTGCCTGCTTTATACGCGCGCGGTCATGGAGTCTGCCGCCGCCGAGACCGCGCGGCTCATGACCACGACGACGGCGGAAGATGACGATCTTAAGGAGTTCACCCGCCGCCGGCTTGCCGCAGTGCCCAACGTTTCGATCTTTCATGCCGGCGGGCCGTTGTCGTGGGATATCGAGCTTGGTCGGGCCGATGCGGGTGGCGTCTCGTCCGTGTCCGTTTCCGGCGAGGTCAAGCCGTTGCCTGTGATCGGTGCGTTTGCGCAGGCTATGGGTGGTACCGCCGAGGGCGGCTACGTTGAGCTCAAGGTCGATGTCTCGTATCAATCGCGTCCCGAATGGCTGGAGGGAGATTATGATTCGTGGATTGCTGCATGGGATTAAGCGTTTCTGGTCTAGATGCGTTTTGACGCGCCGTCCGAGCTGCCATCGCAAGCGAGGCGGCTTTATGGGCCGCGCCGGTATCGACCTGTTTATCGAAGACGGTGCCTACACCACGCTTTCTTCTGCCGTGGTCATCCTAGTGGTGCTCACGTTGTTGTTTTCGTCGACCGCGGCGATATGGAGCATGTCGCGTGCCGGGGATACCCAGGTGGCGGCCGATAGCGGCGCGCTGGCGGGTGCCAACGTAGTGTCGTCCTATCACACGGCTGCCACGGTGGTTGATGCGAGCATCTTGAGTCTGGGGCTAGCGGGGTTTGCCACGATCGGGACGGGCCTGGTCGCCATCCTCATCCCGGGTGCCGAACCAGTTGCCGGCAATATGGTCGACACCGGGATTGAGATCATTAAAACGCGCAACAAGTTTGCCAAAAGCGCATCGGAAGGCTTGCAGAAAATCGAGACGGCTCTGCCGTATCTGATTGCCGCGCGTGCCACGCAGGCGGTGTCGGCGCAGGATACCGATAGTGTGACCTATACCGGTACGGCGCTTGCCGTGCCCAGGACATCCGAGTCGGACTTCGCTGCGCTCGAGGGGTCCGAGATCTCGACCGATGCCATCGAGAGCACCTCAAAAGACCTTGACTATGCTGCCAAGGAACTGAAGAAAGCGTCCGAGAAAACGTCAAAGGCCAAGGAACGCGCCTGGCTTGCCGACTGCGGCGGATCGGACAGAGGCGCAGTCGGAAGCTGTTCGTGCATGTGGGAACGCGCGAAGAGCTTGGCGAAGCTTTCGGATATTGAGAATCCGCACTATGCCTCGAGTGTCACATGGGAGCCGCAAGTGGCGCTCGATCGCGCGAAGGCCTATTACCGCTTGCGCCTTGCAAACGAGGCACCTCAGGGCTCAAGCGTCGAGACGAAGGCGGAGTCGGCGGCGCGCAAGGCGTTTTACACCTATGCGAGTACAGAGGTCAATAGTGCATATGTAACCGAGGACGGAGATGCAGTCACTTTCCATATCCCGCTGTTGCCGCGCAACGCTGACGAGGTGCGAGCGACGGAACTCTATACCGATGCGGCCTGGCCAACCAGTGCCATCGATGGCAAGACGTATCTGCATTACGGAACGAGTTGCCCCAACTATAAGAAAGGGTCGCCAGGCGGGTTAGCCTCGGTTGCTGATTATGACGGGCAGGACAGATGCAACAGATGCCATTTTGGCGTTTCGTCGCTCGGTGCCGTTGCAGCGCCTTCGACTTCTATCGAAAACGGCTTCGAGTACCACTTTGACAAGTTCAAAGAGGCTCTGGAAGACTACGTCGACTGCCGCAACAAAGAACTCGAACTTGAGCGTCAGACCGAGGATGAGGCCGACCGTGCGGGCAATGCTTTTGACCAGGCCATTAAAGCGCTTTCGGGCAAGCGTCCGCGTATCGCTCCGCCCGGTCGCAACGGCGTGGTTGCCTTTGCGGCTTCGGGTGCCATCTCGAGCCCCGATGAGCTCAACTCTTCGTTTAACACGGCAGTCAGGCTTGGCGATCGCGGTGCTATTTCTGCCGCGGTGCTGGCGCCCGATGAGACGACGGCGCAAAACAACGTGCTTTCGCGATTTTTCTCGACATTGAAGGAACGCTCGGGCGGCGTTGCCGGCGTACTCGATGGCGTCATGGATGTTTGGGGACGGCTGCTTGTGGGATACGGAGACATCCAAGGTTCGGCCGACGAACTTATGGACGAGATGATTAAGGGCCTAGGAGGGGGCAGCGGCGCGTTGGACTCCATCGCATCGTGGCTCGGCGATACCGTTTCGGCGTCCGTGGCGGCGTTGGGCCTGGAGCCGTGCGACTTGCGCCTGCGAAAGCCGGTGCTGACCGATTCCGCCAATGTCATTAAGAGTCCGGGGTCTGACATTGCGGGTCTCTCTCAAGCGCAAGACAAACTGCGAAGTATTCCGTTGGGCGTGACCGATCCCAAGGCGCTTTGCGAGGCATTGGAATATCAAGTCGAACGCACCATTAGCGGTACGGTGTTCACACTTGCGGAGATTCCTTTGCCCGGCGGCGGCTCCATCCCGCTCACCGTCGATGTCGCCACGCTGGTTGGCGCTCTGGGCGGTGGGTCGTAATGAGTATCCGCATGCGTCTGCGCGAGGAGCGCGCCCAAGCGACGGTGGAGATGGCAGTGGTTACGCCCGTTTTGCTGGTGCTGGCACTCATCGTGTACAACGTCATGGTCTTTGCCAGCGCTGTCGCGCGCTTCGACCGCGTGGTGCCCGACATCGTGTTGGCGCACGCCGTGGCGTCGGAGGGGGAGGGCGACGAAAGCTCTGCCGATGCCTCGGCGACGGTTCAGACTCAAATTCTGAATGCCATGGAAGGCTATGACTTGCAGATCGAAGTGTCGAGCGAGCAAGGCGCGAAGGCATTGGATGGTGGCCTGCTCTCCCTATCCGGTACGTTTAGGACCTACACCTGCACCATGCACTATGAGCCGTGGCCGACTTCTCTCAGCATCGCTGGCGCTCCGCTGGGGGCGCCGACAACGTTGTCGCACGAGCGTGCGGTGACGGTCGATCCATGGCGTCCGGGGGTGGTCATGTGACCGCGGTCTCGTCCTACATCGCCTACGCGCGGGCACTCAACAGGCTGGGTTGGACGCCGGCCGAGTTTGTGGTGGCGGAGTCGTTTGTCGTGCGCCTGCGCGGCATGCTGGGACGGCGTCCGGTTGCCGCCAACGGCCTGCCGCTCGTCATGGCGTTTCCACGCTGCTCTTCGGTCCATACGTGTTTTATGGCCTATCCCATCGACATCGCCTTCATCGATCGCGACGGCAATGTCCTCGCGCGCTACGAAAACGTCCGTCCTTGGCACATGTGTTCCTGTCCCGGTGCCTGGGCGGTATTGGAACGCCCTTCAATCCTCGCTACACCTCCCGCCCTCCAACAAGTACCGGCGTAAGAGATTGGCGACGGCGGACTTTCGTCATACGAAATTGGGTAAGATGGAGGAGAAGATGCATGGATGTTGAGATCCATCCGAACGCCAAAAAACACTTGACGGAAAAGCAGGTGCTTGGTGCCTGGTTCGCGGTTACTGAGTGCATTCGCCGCGAGTCGGAGGACGAGCCGCCGAGATGGCTTGCCATTGGATGGCTTCCAGATGGTCGAAGTGTGGAACTTGTTGCGGTCGAACTAATTCGTGGATGGCTCATTATTCATGCCCTGTCTCCGGTTCAGAAGAAATTCTGGCAAGAGATCGAGTGAGCTCGGCAAAGGGGTCGATGATGGGCAAGACGTATACGGCCGCTAATGGTCGGGTTGTAACGGATGAAATGATTGACGCGTGGTGCGAGTCGTACGAGCGCGGAGAGTTTCCGGATGGCGAACACACCGTTGGTGGAATCGTGCATGGACGGCCCCCGCTCTCAGGTGAGGGGACGGCAACGCTGTCGGTCAAGATTCCTCTGGGAATGAAGGAGGCCATTCGTCGACGGGCGGCTGCCGAGGGGATGACGCCAAGTGAGTTTGCCCGTGCGGCTCTGAGTGAAAAACTTCTTGCTGCCGGCTGATGCTTCTGACGTGCCGATTTATAGAACCGAGGCTGTGCTCAAAAACTTTTTTAAAATTCTCGGTTGACCGGAACGCGTCCTTGGTTATACTAATCAAGCCTTGAAACAAGGCACACCTCAAATGGCTGGGTAGCTCAGTTGGTAGAGCAGAGGACTGAAAATCCTCGTGTCAGGGGTTCGATTCCCTTCCCCGCCACCTTGAATTGACTAGGACCTCTGCAAAGGGGTCCTTTTCTTTTATCGAGGGCTCTGCGGAAATTGCGTCTCGGAATTTGGCTTCAGAGTGGGATGCGTTTTCCGCTTTGAGGCCGCTTGGGAAAGCGCGACCCGGAATCCGGCGTCAGAATGGGATGTGCTTTCCTTTTGCGGTCTTTGGCGGAAACTGCGTCCCAGATCCCGCGCTCAGAACGGGATGCGCTTTCCGGCGCGTACTTCCGACGTGCGTGCACATCTCGGCGCGCCATCTCGGGCCCGCTCAGACATTCCTCCCGCTTTTGCGCCACTTTGCAGACCGTTCGGTCGTCTGTCCGCACGCGCGGGTATACTCAAAACGATACTTTTCCTATGCAATACGATGCAGGTTCGACCTGCACGATCCGAAGGGGGCAGTGATGGAGAGGATACTCGGCGTTAATCTCTCTGGCTGGTTTATTCCCGAGCCTTGGGTGACCCCGTCGCTATACGCGGCGACCGGTGCATCCAACGCGGCCGAGCTGCAGGAGGCCATGGGCACCGCCGCCTATAACGAGCGCATGCGCCGTCATTACGAGACGTTTGTGAGCGAGGATGATTTCCGTCGCATGGCGCAGATCGACCTCAACGCCGTGCGTCTGCCGGTGCCCTGGTATGCCTTTGGCTCGCAGGAGTCCGATGCGTCCTACATCTCGGTTGTCGACTACATCGACCGTGCAATTGAGTGGGCTGCCAAGTACGACATTCGCGTGCTGCTTGATCTGGCAACTGTGCCCGGTGGCCAGGGCGATTCCAACGATTCGCCCGCCACGCCGGAGGCTGTCGCCGAGTGGCATTCGTCCACCAACGGCCGTCATGTCGCGCTCGACGTGCTCGAGCGCCTGGCCGATCGCTACGGCGAGGCCGAGAGCCTGCTGGGCATTGAGCTGCTGGACACACCGCAGATGAGCGTCCGCAAGAGCCTCTTCACCATGACGGATGGCATTCCGGCGCACTACCTGCGCAACTTCTATCGCGACGCCTACGAGCTCGTCCGTTCGTATATGCCCGAGGATAAGATCGTCGTCTTCTCGTCGTCGGGGCATCCCAACGAGTGGAAGCATTTTATGCGCGGCGCCAAGTACAAGAACGTCTACATGGACCTTCACCTGTACCATTACCGCGACGAGTATGCGCTCGATATCACGAGCCCCCGCGGGCTGACGACGGCGATTTCCCGTAACAAGCGCGAGCTTAAAGAAGCGATTTCGACTGGGTTCCCCGTGCTGGTGGGCGAATGGTCGGGCGCGGCGATCTTTGCCAACTCGTCGGTTACGCCCGAAGGCCGCAATGCCTACGAGCGCGTGTTTATCGCCAACCAGCTGGCTTCGTTTGCGCCAGCTGCCGGTTGGTTCTTCCAAACGTGGAAGACCGAGAAGCGCATTGCAGCATGGGACGCCCGCGCGGCGCTCGGTACGCTCGAGCGCGGCATGATTGAATAGGTTGATATGACGCAAAACAGCGCCCATACGGGCAAACTCTATGTGGTCGGCACGCCCATCGGCAACCTGGGCGACCTGTCCCCGCGCGTTGGCGAAGCCTTTGCCGCTGCCGATGTCATCTGCTGCGAAGACACGCGTGTGACGTCAAAGCTGCTGATGCACCTGGGCATTTCCAAGCCGCTTGTCCGTTGCGACGAGAATGTGATCGCCAACCGCGCCGCCGGCCTGGTCGACCGTCTGCTGGCGGGGGAGACCCTCGCCTTTGCCTCGGACGCCGGCATGCCGAGCGTGTCCGATCCCGGCCAGGCGCTGGTCGAGGCGGCGCGTGAGGCCGATGTGCCCGTCGAAGTTATTCCCGGGCCCTCTGCTTGCGTCACGGCGCTCGTTTCGTCCGGCATTCCCTGCGAGCATTTTTTCTTCGAGGGCTTTTTGGGCCGAAAGCACGGCGACCGCGTGCGCCGTTTGCAGCGCCTTGCCGTGGTGCCCGGCGCGCTCATCTTCTACGAGTCTCCACATCGTATCGTGGCGACGCTCGAGGCCGTGACGGAGGTCTTTCCCCAGCGTGAGGTTGCCGTCTGCCGCGAACTCACCAAGCTGCACGAGGAGGTCTTGCGCGGGCCCGCTGCCCAGCTTGCCGAGGAGCTGCGTGCTCGCGGCGAGGTAAAGGGCGAGATTGCGCTGGTCATCGCGCCGCCGAGCGAGGACGAAGAGGCCGGTATCGCGCCGGTTGGCGCCGCGGCAGCGGATCCCGACGAGGCCCTGCGCGAGGATATCCGCGCCGCGCTCGAGGAGGGGGAGCCCGCCTCTGCGGTGGCCAAGCGCCTGTCTCAGAAGTATTCGCGCCGCAAGCGCGATGTCTATGCCATGGTGCTCGATATGCAATAGATGGAGGATATCCAGCCCTTGCGCTAGAATTATCCTCTGTATGCAACGTTTTTCTGGAGGACAAACCCCATGGATCAAAGCAAGCCTTCGTTCTTTATCACGACGCCCATCTACTACGTCAACGCCGATCCGCACCTGGGCACGGCTTATTCCACCATCATCGCCGACGTTCAGGCTCGCTATCGCCGCTCCGCCGGCTATAACGTCAAGTTCCTGACCGGCATGGACGAGCACGGCGAGAAGGTCGCCGAGGCCGCAGCCAAGCACAACATGACGCCGCAGGAGTGGACCGACAGCCAGGCTCCGCACTTCAAGGAGCTTTGGAGCAAGCTCGAGATTTCCAACGACGACTTCATCCGCACCACCGAGCCGCGCCAGCATCATGCCGTGCAGTACCTGTGGGAGCGCATGAAGGAGTCCGGCTACCTGTATAAGGGCAGCTACGACGGTTGGTATTGCGTGCCTGACGAGACCTACTTCACTGATACGCAGGTCCAGAAGGGCGACGAGGAGTACGGAAGCGTCGGCCAGCATCTGTGCCCCGACTGCCGCCGTCCGCTTGAGCGCGTGCAGGAGGAGTCCTACTTCTTTAAGCTTTCCGCCTTCCAGGACAAGCTGCTCAAGCTCTATGACGAGCACCCCGACTTTGTCGAGCCTGCGTTCCGCATGAACGAGGTTCGCAGCTTTGTCGAGGGCGGCCTTAACGACCTTTCCGTGAGCCGTACGAGCTTTGACTGGGGCATTCAGGTCCCGTTTGACGAGGGTCACGTGACCTACGTGTGGTTCGATGCTCTGCTCAACTATATGACGGCCGTTGGCTACGGTGTCGACACCGACGACGCGCGTGCCGAGCTGGCCTATCGCTGGCCCGCGCAGTTCCACATCGTGGGTAAGGACATCATCCGCTTCCACTGCGTCATTTGGCCCGCCATGCTCATGGCCATCGGCGAGGCCCTGCCCGAGCACGTCTTTGCCCACGGCTTCCTGACCGTGCGCAATGCCGAGACCGGCAAGGCCGAGAAGATGTCCAAGAGCCGCGGCAACGCCATCGCTCCGCAGGACGTTATCGACATGCTGGGCGTCGAGGGCTATCGCTACTACTTTATGACCGACGTCGTCCCCGGCACCGACGGTGCCATCAGCTTCGACCGCATGGAGCAGGTCTACAACGCCGACCTGGCCAACAGCTGGGGCAACCTCATTTCGCGTTCGCTCAACATGAGCGGCAAGTATTTTGACGGTTGCGCGCCCGCCAAGCCCGCATCGTTCGACGCGTTTGACAACCCGCTGGCAAAGATCGCCGACGGTTTGGTCGAGCGCTACATGGCCAAGATGGACGTGCTCGATTACGGCGGAGCCAAGGATGAGGTCATGGAGCTCATCCACGCCGCCAACCACTACATCGAGGACTCCGAGCCTTGGGCACTTGCCAAGGACGAGGCCAAGGCTGACGAGCTGGCGTTTGTGATCTACAACCTGCTCGAGGCCATCCGCATTGCCGCTCACCTGCTGATGCCGCTCATGCCCCAGACTTCTGCCGAGGCTCTGCGCCGCCTGTCCTGCGAGGACGAGGCCGCGAGCGACGACCTCAAGGGCATTTGCGCTTGGGGCCTGCTTGCTGGTGGTCAGCCCGTCGAGAAGGGCGATCCGCTGTTCCCGCGTCTGGCGTAGAGACCGCGCGAGCGCCATATCGGCAATTTGCTGTTTAGCTGTAAGGGCATGGCCGCTACGGTCCATGCCCTTTTGTTTCAAGACGCCGCCATCATGCTAAGGAGGCAACCATGACAACTTCGCCTTTGGCAAACCCCACGGCCACCAGGGAGCTGCTAGAGGAGTTTGGCCTTGCGACTAAGCATCGCCTGGGCCAGAACTTTCTAATCGACAATCATGTGATCGAGCGTATCTGCGAGCTTGCCGAGCTTGCAGGTGACGAGCGCGTACTCGAGGTGGGTCCGGGTTGCGGCACGTTGACACTTGCGTTGCTGCAGGAGGCGGCGTGCGTTACGTCGATCGAGGCCGATCCCGAGCTTGAGCCGGTGCTTGACGCCCACGCCGCCGACTATGCCAACTTCCGCTTTATCATGGGCGATGCGCTCAAGGTGGGCCCGGAGCAGATTGAGCAGGTTGCGGGCGGTACGCCGACGGTGTTTGTCGCGAATCTGCCCTACAACGTGGCGGCGACGATCATCCTTCAGTTCTTCCAGACGATGCCCGCGCTTAAGCGCGCTGTCGTCATGGTTCAAAAGGAGGTTGCCGATCGCATTGCCGCAACGCCCGGTAACAAGACCTATGGCGGCTACACGGCAAAACTCGGCCTGTACGCGCAGGTGACGGGTCGCTTTGAGGTGCCGCCGCGTTGCTTTATGCCGGCGCCGCACGTGGACTCGGCCGTCGCGCGTATCGACCGTGTTGACGGCGTGGTGCCCGAGGGGCTCGATCGCGAATTTGTGGCCCGCGTGATTGATGCTGCATTTGCTCAGCGTCGCAAGACCATCCGCAATTCCATGAGCGCCAACGGCTTTGCCAAGGACGTGCTCGATGCTGCCTTTGAGGCTTGCGGTATTGCACCCACCACGCGCGCCGAGACGCTTGATGTTGCTGACTTTGTCCGTCTGGCCCAGGAGCTAATCCATGATGCCTAATGCCGAACGTGTGACGTTTACCAAGAAAAAGAAGACGGTTGCTTGTCCCGTGCCCTTGGCACCGCTTGCCGACACGCATGCGCATCTGCTTTCGTTCTGGGGCAAGGATGTGCCTGAGACGCTCGTGCGTGCCAAGGCGGCGGGCGTCGACCTGTTGGTGACGATGTTCGACCCCATCGCTGATAAACGCAGCGTGACGGACTATAGCGACTGGCTGACGCGCGAGATTCTGCCGATGCAGGATATCCCGCAGATCAAGTATCTTGCCGGCGTGCATCCGTATGGCGCGCCGGACTATGCCGACGACGTTCACGCACAGGTCGTTGCCGCACTCGATGATCCCTTATGCGCCGGTATTGGCGAAATCGGCCTGGACTACCACATGGACTATGACGACGATATCGCGCCGGCACCCCATAACGTGCAGATTGACTGCATGGCGCGCCAGCTCGAGCTTGCCGTGTGCCGTAACGTGCCGGTGGAGCTACATCTGCGTCACGAGGACACGGACCAGGAGCGCACCTCGCACGTGGACGCCTACAACGTGCTTCGTGAGGTGGGCGTGCCCCAGGCCGGTTGTGTGCTGCACTGCTTTGGCGAGGACCGCGCCACGATGGAGCGCTTTGTGGAGCTGGGCTGCTATATCGCCTATGGTGGTGCGGCCACCTTCAAGCGCAACGACGACGTGCGCGAGGCATTTGCGGCAACCCCACTCGATCGAATTTTGTTCGAGACGGATTGCCCGTATATGGCTCCGGAGCCCATCCGCGGTCTTGAATGCGAGCCCGCAATGATCTCCATTACGGCAAACGCGCTGGTTAACGACCGTGTCGATCGCACTGGTGAGGACGCCGAAACAATCGCGCAAGCCGCTTGGGAGAATGCCTGCAAACTTTTTCAAAAATAGTTCTTGCGTTCGTGGTGGCGCTCCGTTATTCTAATTCCTGCACGCGGGCGTGGCGGAATTGGCAGACGCGTACGGTTCAGGTCCGTATGGGGGCAACCCCATGAAGGTTCAAGTCCTTTCGCCCGCACCATTGATTGAAAGAGCTCCCAGCAATGGGAGCTTTTTTGTTATGGGCCGTTTTGGCAGATTTGACATATCGATTTCGCGCGGTAGATGTCCCTGTGGTCAAAAAGTGGCAAATATGAGTACTGACATGAAAATAGAGACATTTCATGAAGCTATTTTTGCTCATTTTGCGCAACAGATGTACGCTAATTTGGCTCAACCTTGAGACAAAATGAAGTAATTTCGATAGACCTCGGGTTCAACGAGGCGATTTTGACCCAAATACGCTGTTACTAAACTGGTAACAGTACTCATATTTGGCCTTTTTTGACCACGGGTCCTCTTGTTGGTGTCACACAGCTGCTTCGTGCGGGTATCCTAATGCCAACGTGTGCCTATCAGAGGAGAGACCATGCTGTTGTCCGGTATCATCGCTGCCCTTACCAGCCTTTTGATTCCCATCATCATTCTGTTGCTGCTGCTTCCCAACGCCTGCTACGTCGTTGAACAGCAGCATGCCGTGATCATCGAGCGTCTGGGCAAGTTTAACCGCATCGTCAACGCGGGCTTCCACATGAAGGTGCCCGTGATCGACCGCAAGGCCGCCACGGTGAGTCTGCGAACCATGAAAAACGGTTTTGGCATCGACGTTAAGACCCAGGACAACGTGACCATCGGCCTTGAGGTCTCTGCTCAGTACCACGTGAGCTATGACATGGGCGCCGGCCCGGCAGATTCGGGCATCTACAAGAGCTACTATATGCTGCAGGAGCCCGTCGACCAGATGCGTGACTTCATCACCGACGCCCTGCGCTCTTCGATTCCCGTCTACACACTCGATGAGGTCTTTGCCAAGAAGGACGACATCGCCAAGGATGTCAACGCTACCGTTTCCGAGCAGATGGCCGCCTACGGCTTCACCCTCGTGTCGACGCTCATCACCAAAATCGCACTGCCGACCGAGGTTGAGAACTCCATGAACGACATCAACGCCGCCCAGCGCAAGCGCGCTGCGGCACAGGAGCTCGCTGAGGCAGACCGCATCAAGCGCGTCACCGAGGCGACCGCCGAGGCTGAGGCTATGGAAAAGGCGGGCGAGGGCATCGCCAACCAGCGCAAGGCCATCGCGCTGGGTATCAAAGATTCGCTCGAGATCATCCAGGAGACGGGTGTCGGCAATGACGAGGCCAACCAACTGTTCATGTTTACGCAGTGGTCCGAGATGATGACGGAGTTCGCTCGCACGGGTAAAACCTCGACGGTCGTGCTGCCGAGCGACTTTTCGCAGTCGGCCTCGATGTTCGAGCAGATGCTGGCCGCCGGCAAAGTTCAAAACGATTCGAAGGAGTAGACGCGCGTGAAATACACCGTCGTTTGCGTCGGTAAGCTCAAGGAGCGCTTTTGGAAGGACGCGTGCGCTGAGTACGCCAAGCGCCTAGGTGCCTATGCCAAGGTTGATATCCGCGAGGTGGCCGATATCGACCCGGCTAAGGCGGGCGGCGTGGATGCCGCGCGCGACAAGGAGGGGGCGGCGATTCTTGCTGCCTTGCCGTCTCGAGCGCATGTGATCCTGCTGGCCATTGAGGGCAAAGAGCGCTCGAGCGAGGAGTTTTCGGCGCGGCTCGATGATCTTATGCTGCGTGGTAACAGCGACATCGCCTTTGTGATTGGCGGATCGGACGGCGTGAGCGATGACGTGCGCGCCCGCGCCGACGAGATGCTCAGCTTTGGACGCATTACCTTGCCGCATAACCTGGCGCGCGTGGTGCTGCTGGAGCAAATCTACCGCGCCTGCAAGATCAGTCGTGGCGAGCCGTATCACAAATAGGTCGGCAATACGAAACAATGGCGTGGGACAATACCTTTCGTTTTGAGGAATGTGTCTGGAAGGACTATGAGATATGAAGATTGGATTTGTCGGTTTTGGCAATATGGCGAGCGCTATGGCCGATGGCTGGATCGCTGCCGGTGTAGCTGTGAGCGACATGTGCGCCTGCGCGGGTCGCTACGACGCACTGGTTGAGCGCTGCGAGGCGCGCGGCATGGTCGCCTGTCACGATGCCGCCGAGGTTGTCGCCGCATCCGATATCGTGGTCGCTGCGGTCAAACCGTACATGATCGAGAAGGTATTCGCCCCGCTCAAGGACATTCTTGCCGACAAGGTCGTTCTGTCGGTTGCCTGGACTTGGGACAGTGCCAAGTGGGAGCAGGTCCTGCCGGGCGTCGCGCACATCTCGACGGTGCCCAACACACCGGTTTCGGTGGGCGAGGGCGTCATCGCCTGCGAGAAGGCTTCCACGCTTAGTGATGAGCAGAGCGCATTGGTGCTTGATCTGCTTGGCAAGCTCGGTGCGGTGGTCGAGCTCGATACGAGCCTGCTGTTTGTGGGCGGCACGGTGGGTGGTTGCGCTCCGGCATTTGTCGCCATGGCAATCGAGGCCCTGGGCGATGCAGCGGTCAAGCACGGTATCCCGCGTGCCGATGCCTATCGCATTGTGAGCCAGATGGTGCTGGGTACGGCAAAGCTGCAGCTTGCAACTGGCCAGCATCCTGCGGCGATGAAGGATGCCGTATGCTCGCCCGGTGGTGCCACCATCAAGGGCGTCGTTGCGCTCGAGGACGCCGGCATGCGCAGTGCCCTGGTCAAGGCAATCGACGCAACTCTCCAGTAAAACCTGCCATTTAGGGACAGGTTTATTTTGGCAGGTTTTTCCTGCGGTTTTGTCGTATGTGCGAAAAGCGCCCCGCAACCGGA